>R17__coassemble_295_pt1 | contig 29475 bp, 24 predicted proteins | sample R17__metabat2_high_PE_012 | metagenome-assembled genome bin R17 | reverse complement strand
TAGATAATTACCAATTAACTTAAAAAATATCTTAATTTTATTCTTTAAAGCCATACAGGCATGATAGGCATAATGATGACCTCGATAAGGTTCATCAATTTCATAGCCAATATGACCATCCAAAATAAAGTCTTCATCTTTTCCTAAACGATAGGTAAGTCTTCCTACCTCTTTATGATCTACTAGAATATTATATAAGAAGTAAGAATAGTCTAAATGAACTAATTCCACTTCTTCTAATACAACATTTTGATATTCTAACATTTTGTTCCCTGGTAGGTACCTAATATTCTAAAGGTCTGAGCAAAGTGTTTCATTTTATTCAGTCCTCTTCTTACCTGTGCATCTAGGATATTTCCTTCAAAATCTACATAGAAATAGTATTCCCAGTTTCTTTCTTCAATAGGTCTAGATTCAATACGAGTCATATTTAATCCGTTATCTTTAATAACCTTTAGAATAGATTCTAGGGAACCTACTTCATGCTTTAAGGTAAATACGATACTTACTGTATCATTTTCTTTTTTAGCTTCCAGATTCTTTCCAATGACAATAAATCTAGTATGATTAGTTTTTTCATTATGGATATTAGCCTGTAGGATCTCTAAACCATATAATTCAGCTGCCTTGCTTGAGGCAATAGCTGCTTTAGATACATCCTTACATTCGGATACCATTTTAGCGGCTACTGCAGTATTTGGATAAGGCAATCTTTTAATAGATGGATACTGATCTAAAAACTTAGTTGTCTGAGCTAATCCCTGAGGATGGGAATAGACTTCCTTGATCTCTTCCATTTTCGTACCTGGTACTACTAGTAAATGCTGAGCAATAGAAATACTCTGTTCTCCTACAATATAGAAACCATAATTACGAATCAGATCATAGACATCATTAATTGCTCCTGTAGAACTGTTTTCAATTGGGATAATTCCGTATTTGATTTCATCTTTATCTAAGGCTTTAAAGACATCTTCAAATTTAGGATAGTTAGTAGCCTGAACCTCATTACCAAAATAGGTTTCCATAGCTTCTTCTCCAAATGCTCCCTTTACTCCCTGATAGCCTACATGCAGGCTTCTAGAGAAATCTTTAGGTAAGGTTACGACCATTTCCTCCTGTGGTAAGAAGTCTGTCTGATAATCCTTTGAAATATCGATAATTGCACTCATAAAGGATACAGCATAGCTTTTTAGTTCTTCTTTTTCTTCGTTGTTTTTAACATTCTCTAAAATAATTTTCTCTCTTTCTGGTTGAAAGATCTCCATATTATTGGCTATTTTATATTCTACTACCTGTTTAGATAGTTCCATTCTTTGTTCAAATAAACGCATCATTTCTTTATTGATAGCATCTATTTCTACTCTACATTCATCCAATGTTTTCATTCTATTCCACCATATCTAAGATCCCTATTGCTGCCATAGCTTCTACTACCGCTACCGCTCTAAATACAATACAAGGATCGTGTCTTCCTTTGATTTCTAATTCTACATTTTCTTTTGTTTCAATATTAATTGTCTGCTGCTTTTGAGCAATGGAAGGAGTTGGTTTAAAGGCAACAGTAAAGGTTATTTCTGAACCATTGCTGATTCCTCCTAGTATTCCCCCATTATGATTAGATCTTGTTTGTACATTTCCATCTTGATCATAATAATAGGAATCATTTGCTTCACTGCCATACATCGTACTTAAATCAAATCCATCTCCAAATTCAACCCCTTTAACAGCAGGGATAGAGAATAATAATGAAGATAAGACAGATTCAATACTTCTAAAGAAAGGTTCTCCAATTCCTGCCTCAATACCAAGAATTGCACATTCTACCCTTCCTCCTACTGAATCAAGGTTTTCTCTTGCTTTGTCTACTTCCTTTTCCATCAATGGATAGATTTCATGATTTAAGACAGGATATTCCTGACTTCTTAGATCATTTACGATATCCTTTGTGATAGGATGTTTAAAGGAATCATCTATCTCATTATGAATACTTTGAATATGGGATACGATCTCAATTCCATATTTCTGTTTTAAGACTTGTTTAGCTACAGCCCCGGCAAATACAATTGGAGCAGTAATTCTACCTGAGAAGTGTCCTCCTCCTCTTACATCATTAAAACCATTATACTTTTTATAGGCAGGATAATCGCTATGTCCAGGTCTCATATTTGTTTTTAAAATAGAATAATCCTTTGAATGCTGATCTGAATTATAGATAATTCCACAAAGTGGAGCTCCAGTAGTTAGATCATCCTGTAATCCAGATAAAACTACTACTTCATCTCCTTCTTTTCTTGCGGTAGATAGCTTATTCTTTCCTGGTGCTCTTCTTGCCATTTCCTTACGTACTTCATCCATATCAATATGGATCCCACTAGGAAGATTTCCTATATTGATTCCAATTGCTTTTCCATGACTTTCCCCAAATATTGAAAGTTCTATATTTTTACCCCAATTACTACTCATAATTTCCTCCTAGCTTTTTAAAATCATCCCAGAAGCTTGGATATGATTTTCTTACACATTCTCTATTATCAATTATAATATCTTGAGAAGCAATCGTTGAGGCAATGGCTAAAGTCATTGCCATACGATGATCATTCCATGAAGAGGTATTATTTCCTTGAATACTTCCTCCTTCAATTACTAAGCCGTCCTGTTTTTCAATTACCTTGATTCCTAGTTTGGTTAATTCATCATGAGTAGCCTTTAAACGATCGCATTCTTTTATTCTAAGTCTTTCGCTATTAATAACTTCACTTGTGCCCTTAGCCTGACTTAAAGCTAAAGCCATAACGGGAATAATATCTGGGCATTGACTTCCATCAATGATAATACTTTTCAGCTGATCAGCCTTCAGGATAATTCCTTCTTTAGTATTTTCAATTAAACATCCCATCTGCTTTAATAAATCTAAGCCTACTGCATCTCCCTGTACTGAATTTAGATTTAATCCCTTTAATACAACTTCATTACCTAAAGCATCTGCTACTAAATAGAAGGCTGCCTGTGAGTAATCTGCTTCTACATAGTAATTATTTGCTTTATATTGTTGCTTTCCTTTAATAATAAACTTCTGATAGTGATCATTTATGATTTCAATACCAAATAGTTTCAACATAGCTAGTGTTAAATCGATATATCCCTTTGATTCCATATGAGTGGTAATATAAATAACCGAATCCTCTTCTAATAAAGGTAAAGCAAATAATAAACCAGTAATAAATTGACTGGAAATATTACCAGGTACTTCAAAACTTCCACCACGAAGCTTACCATCAATATGAAGATCTAATAGATCCTTGGTATAGCTATATTTTATATTCTGTTTTTCAAAGATATCATAGAAGATATTTAAGGGTCTCTTTCCTAGATTTCCTTCTCCAATCAATCTTACTTTATTTTCCTTTACAATACTGATGGGAATCATAAATCTGACTGTTGATCCTGATTCTTTACAATCAATTGTAATATCCTGTTTTGTATAGGTAGTTGAACCATCAATGATCAGATAATCATCATGCTTTTCTATTTTTGTTCCTAAGGCTTCCATTGCTCCAATAGTAGCTAATATATCCTGGGAATATTCTATATGAGAAATAGTGGAGATTCCATTTACTAAAGAAGCACATATGATCGCTCTATGTGCTAGTGATTTAGAGGGTGGAATTTCTACTGTTCCTTTTAGTCTTGTTGGATGTAGTATAATTTCACTCATATTTATACCCTTTCTAATGCGTTAAAGATAGATGCATCTGTTTTATAAACAAAGCATTCCCCAATATTTTTTAATAATATAATAGATAAATGGTTATCAAAGTTTTTCTTGTCTAAGGTAATAGCTTGAACAAGTTCACTCATTAAGACACCACATTCATTATCTAATTGATATTTCTTATTGATTTCTCTTATTTTATCACTTGTTCCTAGTGGTGTTAAGCCTAATTTTTCACCTAAAACACAGATCTGAACCATTCCAATAGCTACCGCATGACCATGGGTATAGGTTTCATAATGGAAATACTGTTCGATGGTATGAGCTATGGTATGACCAAAGTTTAAAGCTAAACGGTCACCAAAGTCTTTTTCATCGTTTTCTACTACAATTCTTTTAATATCTACACATTTATAGATAATTTCTTCTATATCTTTATATAAATCATCAAATGAATGATAAGAATTTAAACGATCAAATAATTCAGCATCCTTGATACATCCATATTTAATCACTTCTCCCATTCCATCAGCAATAAAAAGATCAGGTAATGTCTTTAATACTAATGGGTCAATTAAGACCATTTTTGGATGATAGAATGCTCCAACCAGATTCTTTCCTGCTTCTAAGTCTACGGCTACCTTTCCCCCAACAGAAGAATCAACCTGAGCTAATAAAGATGTAGGGATCTGTACAAACTTAACTCCTCTTAAATAAGTAGCAGCTACAAATCCACATAGATCTCCAATTACTCCTCCACCTAAGGCAATAATCAGATCAGATCTGGTGAGTTTAAAATCTAATAGTTGATTATACAGGGAAGGAAGAATATCAAAGCTTTTACTTTGTTCCCCATGAGGAATTACGATCTTCCCTACAGTATACTTTGCAGATAGCTGATCAACTAGTCTGTCACCATAATATTGGTTTACATTATCATCAGTCATAACCATGATCTTATTTCCCTGGTAGATTTCACTAATTTTTTCTAAAGCATGATCCAATAGTCCATTTTCAATATAGATTGGATAGGAATTAGGACCTAAGTCAACATACATCTGCATTTTTACTTCCCCCTTTATAATAGATTATAATACTTTCTTATCGCATACAGAACTGATCACTCTTAATTGATCCATTAAATGCTGGAACTTTTCTGGTTTTAATGATTGTGGTCCATCGCATAAAGCTTTTTCTGGATTATTATGTACTTCGATCATTAAACCATCACATCCTGCTACATAAGCAGCCTTAGCCATTGGTTCTACTAACCAATATTTACCACCAGCATGGCTAGGATCTATAATAATAGGTAAATGAGTTAATCTCTTTAGAACAGCAATAGCCTGTAAATCTAATGTATTTCTTGTATATTTTTCAAAAGTACGGATACCACGTTCACATAAGATTACATTTGGGTTTCCTGAAGCCATAATATATTCTGCTGACATTAACCATTCTTCATAAGTATTAGATAAACCTCTCTTTAATAAAATAGGTTTTGTACATCTTGCACCTACTTCTTTTAATAATGAGAAGTTCTGCATATTTCTTGCCCCAATTTGAACTACATCTACTTTTTCGTTAAATTCATCAATATAATCAGCTGACATTAATTCTGATACAATAGGTAAACCTGTAGCTTCTTTAGCAGCTACTAATAAATCTAAACCTTCTGATCCTAATCCTTGGAAAGCATATGGTGAAGTTCTAGGTTTAAAAGCACCACCTCTAAGCATTGTAGCCCCAGCAGCCTTTACTGCTTTAGCTACTTCGATCATCTGTTCCTTAGTTTCTACTGAACAAGGTCCAGCAATAACTGTCAAATTGTCCCCACCAACAGTAGTATTTCCTACCTGTATAACGGTATCCTCTGGATGGAATTGTCTATTTGCTAATTTATAAGGTTCTGATACACGAGTAACTCTTTCAACCTGACTATCTACTTCAATAGTAGCTGGATCGATCTTAGTTGTATCCCCAATGATCCCGATAATTGAACAGTCTTCCCCATTTACTACATTTGGAATTAATCCTTTTGTAAGTACTAATCTGCTAATTCTTTGTACGTCTTCTTTTTTTGCCCCTGGCTTCATTACAATAATCATAATCTTTGTTCTCCTTTATTTCTTTTAATTATAATCCCCAATAAATTAAAAAAACTCATCCTATCTAAAGGATGAGCTATTACCCATGTTACCACCTTAATTCATTATAACCTCACGATTATAACCTTATCGAGTACTATCATACTCTAGCTATTTAACGTTAGCATACGGAGACTTCTACTTAATTTCAAAGCTCTACTCCAAGATGAATTCAACATATCAATTATATTCCTTTTCACCACCCAGGAACTCTCTACAATAATCATCAATGCTTACTATTTCTTTTCACAGTATTTAATTATTGGTTTCTGGTAATAATTTTAGACTATGACAAAATTATTGTCAATAAATTTTTTGTTTTATTGGATTCTAAATTTAAAATAATTCAGTATATGATAATTAAAAAGGAGTGATGCGTAATGATATGAAATTATATAATAAGACAGTTCACTTAAATACTGAACTGTCTATTTTAATTCATTTGATACGTTTTATGTTTAAATAGCTTATAAGTGATCCATAAGGTGATTATTTCACTTACAGGATAGGATAACCATACTCCTTTCATTTCTAATAATAATGAAAGAACAATCACAATTGGAATAATCAGTAAACCACCATGACAGATAGAAATAATAAAGGATGGCTTAGGTCTTTCAATAGAAGCAAAGTAGGAAATCATCACCATATTGATACCAGAAAAGAAATATCCCACAAAATAAAGTGGTAATCCCACTTTAGCGATCATCTCTAAGGCTGTATTTGATTCACTATTAAATAAAGAAATAATAAAATCAGGAAATACTAAAGTAGTCAGGAATACTACAGTTGAAAAGATTAGTGAAGTTATAATTGCATATTTTAAGTATTGACTGACTTGTTTTAAATCATTTTTACCAAAGGATTCACTTAATAATGGCTGATTACCTTGGGTAATACCATTATATAAAGCACTGACTATAATCGCTAAATTAGAGATAATTCCATAGCTTGCTACTCCTATATTACCAGTGATTCCCAATATAACATAGTTAAATACAAGAATAATTAATCCTGTAGAGAATTCATTGATCAATGCAGGCATACCAATTGTAAAGATTTCTTGAAGGTAACTGATCTTCCATTTGATCTTTTCTAGGTGAAAGGTTGCTTTTGGATAATGAAATAAACAGATCATCATACTTACAACAGGAGAAAAACCTGTAGCTAGAGCTGCCCCAAACATCCCTAGATGGCAAGGAAAAATAAAGATATAATCAAAAACTATATTGAATAAAGTACCAGATATAGTAGCAATACTTACTAATTTAGGATTATGATCATTTTTGATAAAGGTTGTAAAGATATACTGAAAGATAAAAAAGGGAGTAAACATTAAATAGGTTCTTAGATAAGGTACTGTCATAGAGATGATCTTTCCCTTAGCCCCTAATAATATTACGATTTCTTTAGCATATAATGCTCCCATTATTATAAAAGGAATACTTAATATAATTCCTAATCTAATCACATGATTATAATATTGATTGGCTGCTTTTGTTTCCTTTTGTACCTGTAGAATAGTATATTTTGTAGCTCCACCTACTGCTAATAATAATCCAATTCCAAAGATCAGATTATAGAGTGGCAATGCTAGATTTAAGGAGGTTAAACCATCAGAACCTATTCCATTAGCAATAAAGAAGGTATCTGCTAATACATATAAGGAATAGCCTAGGGTAGAAACCATACTTAAGCCTACATATCGAATATATTTTCTCATTTCATTCACCTAAAAGAAAAGATGCTTAAAGCATCTTAATGTAAGTCAGACATAAAGCTCTTAAAGCCATTTTCATACTTTTTATATGAACCATCTCTTAAGGCTTTAAACTTAGTACCAAAGGAACTCTTATTTGATTTAGTTTCTTTATAATAGCCAAGCTGCTGATTACATTCTACTACATCAAATCCCTGATCCTTTAAAGTAATAAATAAGCTTACTAATTCTTCATATCTTTCTTCTTTATGATCCACTTCTACCAGATGGTCTTCTCCATCTAATATTCCTAAAGTATCTGTCAGATAAGCTTTAATTAGAAGATTTTCTGTTTCTGTTAAAACGATTCCTTTTCTGATTGCCATAATACCATCATTTGTATAGTGGTGTTCCATTAGATCTAAAGCAAGATATTGAATTGGTTTTCCTTCTACCACTACATCTTTATTCATTTCCATGATCTTTTCTACATGGTCTACCTTCCATTTACCTTCCCCAATTAAAAGATAATCACCATGTGCCATCCCTAAGCCCATTAAATAACATTCTCTTTTACCTGATTCATGATCAGTTCTAAGCATTCTAAATGATAATTTATGTCTATGCAAGAATTTTTCAGCCACTTCCATTGTATGATCTGTAGAATGATCATCAATTAAGATGATTTCATCCACTAATTTTGTCTGTCTAACAATATTCTTCAATCTTTTTTCGATTGTATTTTTCTCATTATTTGTTACTACAATAGCACTAATTTTCATTCTTTTCACTTCCATTTCTCAACACCTAACTATCTTATCATAAAACAAAAGTGAATACAATAAAAGAAAAATCTCTATTTATTGTTAAGAGGAAACAATATAGCTTTTTACTATTAAGATACAAAAAAACCTCTATCGTTGATAGAGATTTATTTCATTAATTTAACCATAATGGCTTTTTGTGCATGTAATCTGTTTTCTGCTTCATCAAAGATTTCATTTGCGTGTTCTTCAAATACCTTATCAGTAATTTCTTCTTCTCTATGAGCAGGTAAGCAGTGCATTACCATTGCATTTGGATTTGCTACAGCCATAATATCATCATTGATCTGATATTTACCAGCAAATACAGCTTCTCTTTGAGCTTTTTCATCTTCCATACCCATTGAAGCCCAGACATCTGTATATAATACATCAGCCCCTTTAGCTGCTTCTAATGGTTCTGTAGTTAATAAGAATTTATCTCCATAGGTCTTGGCAAATTCTAATACATCAGCAGAAGGCTGATATCCTTCAGGACAAGCAATATGAACATTCATTCCAACTGTTAACATTCCAACGATCAAAGAGTTAGCCATATTATTACCATCCCCAATATAACAGAAGGTATGATCCTCAAAGCTTCCCTTATATTCTCTAATAGTCATTAAGTCTGCTAATACCTGACAAGGATGAGCATAATCAGTTAATCCGTTGATTACAGGAACTGTTCCATATTTAGCTAAAGCATTTACTTCTTCCTGATCAAAGGTTCTGATCATAATACAATCTACATATCTAGATAAAACTCTTGCAGTATCCTGAATTGGTTCCCCTCTACCGATCTGTAGATCTCTAGAAGATAAGAATAAAGCAGAACCACCTAACTGATACATCCCTGCTTCAAAAGAAACTCTTGTTCTGGTAGATGATTTTTGGAAGATCATTCCTAAGGTTTTACCTTCAAGATGTCTATGAGGGATATTATTTTTCTGTTCGTATTTTAATTGGTCTGCTAAGTTTAATAATTCTAAGATTTCGTTTTTAGAAAAATCGCTTAGCTTTAAAAAGTGTTTATACTTAGCCATATTTATTTCTCCAATACTTTCTTTAAAATTTCTAATCCCTTTTCTAATTCTTCATCACTAATATTAAGTGGTGGTAACAAACGAACCTTTGTTTTTGCTGTTAAAACTAATAAACCATTAGCCATACATTCATTCTTTACATCAGCTGCTTTCTTAGTCTTTAATTCAATACCAACCATCATACCTAGACCTGTAATAGAATTGATTTCTGAACAATCCTTTAAATATTCTCTGATCTTAATACCTTTTTGTTTTACTTCATCTAAGAATTCAGGAGTTAATGCATCAATAACTACATTTGCTCCAGCACATGAGATTGGATTTCCCCCAAATGTTGAACCATGATCACCATAGGTTAAGATATCTAGCTTATCATCAACTAATACAGCTCCAATTGGTAAGCCTCCACCTAATCCTTTAGCTAAAGAAACAACATCAGGCTTTACCCCAAATTGTTCACAAGCTAAGAATGTTCCGGTTCTACCTACCCCTGTCTGTACTTCATCTACTACAAATACAATATCCTTTTCTTTACAGATCTGATCAATTGCTGTTACAAAGTCCTGATTTAAGGCGATTACTCCCCCTTCACCCTGTACGATTTCAATCATAATAGCTGCTGTATGTTCATTGACCTTAGCTTTTAGATCTTCAATATCATTTGCAGTTATATAATCAAAACCAGTTGTAAGAGGTAAGAATTTTTCATGGAATACCTTTTGTCCAGTAGCAGCTAAAGTAGTTACTGTACGTCCATGGAAAGAATTTACTAAAGTAAGAATAGTATCTCTTTCTCCGTTATATTTTACTCTTGCATATTCTCTTGCAATCTTAATTGCACCTTCATTTGCTTCTGCTCCTGAGTTACCAAAGAAAACACGTTTATATCCTGTTTTCTGGCATAGCTTTGCAGCTAATTCAATATTAGGAGTAGTGTAGTAAAGATTTGAGATATGCTGCATAGTATTAGCTTGTTTACAAACAGCTTCTACCCATTTCTCATTACAGAATCCTAAACTGTTAACCCCAATACCACTTGTAAAATCAATATAAGAATTACCTTCTAAATCATAAGAAGTAGAACCCTTTCCACTGTTTAATACAAGATCATTTCTGGCATAGGTATTCATTACATATTGTTTATCTAATGCTTTATAATCCATATCTATTACTCCTATCTATTTGTAAACATTGTGCCTGATCCATCCTTAGAGAATAGTTCAATCAATAAGGAATGAGGAACACGTCCATCTAATATCACAGCTTTATTAACTCCTCTTCTTACTGCCTCTACACAACAGTCAACCTTAGGAATCATTCCACCAGAAATAATACCCTGATTGATCAACGCTGGTACATCAGAAACATAAACCATAGGAATTAATGTACTATCATCATTTTTATCTCTTAATAATCCACGAATATCTGTCATTAATAATAGATCAACAGCTTCTAAAGCAGCAGCAATACGGTCTGCAGCAGTATCAGCATTGATATTATAATAATTACCTTCTTTATCACATCCAACAGTAGCAATAACAGGAATATAGCCTTTATCTAAAGCATCATGAATGATCTTGATATTGACTTCATCGATTTCTCCAACTAAACCTAATTGTGGATCTCTTTGATGACATACGATCATATCTCCATCAACACCTGTTAAACCAATGGCTTTACCACCCTGCATGGATAATAATTTAACTAATTCTTTGTTTACCTTACCACCTAATACCATCTTAACAATATCCATTGTTTCTTCATCAGTATAACGTAAACCATTAATAAATTTACTTTCTTTACCAACCTTTTTTAGCATTTGGCTGATTTCTGGTCCACCACCATGAACTAAAACTACTTTGATCCCTATTAATGAAAGTAATACAATATCACTCATTACAGCATCCTTTAATTCATCATTGATCATGGCATTACCACCATATTTTACTACAACTACCTTATCATGATATTTCTGAATATAAGGTAATGCATCCACTAAAACTTGTGCTCTAATATCTGTAATCATAGATTTTCCCCCTAAGTTCTGTAATCACCATTGATTTTAACATAATCATAGGTTAAGTCGCAACCCCAAGCTGTAGCTTTATAATCACCAAGTCCCATATCAACATTTACAGTGATTTCATCTAAAGCTAAGATCTTAGCTGCTTCTTCTTCAGAGAAGTCTACACCCTTCCCATTTTCACATACCTTGATTTCACCATAATCACTTGCCATACTTACATCAATATGATCGATCACAAAGTCATCTTCTTTATCAACCTGAGTATATCCAATTGCACATAAGATTCTTCCCCAGTTTGCATCTTCTCCAAAGATTGCGCACTTTAATAAAGAAGAAGTAATAACAGATTTTGCGACTGCTCTTGCACATTTCTTCGTTGGTGCAGAAGTTACATTACAAGTTAATAGCTTAGTTGCTCCTTCACCATCCTTGGCAATTTCCATAGATAATGATTTTAGAATTGTATAGATTACTTCCTTAATTACTTTATAATCATCACTATTTTCATCCGTAATTTCTGTATTACCTGCCATACCATTAGCAATAATACATACCGTATCATTAGTAGATGTATCTCCATCTACAGATACCATATTAAAGGTATCTTCAATTTCAGTAGATAATGTCTTCTTTAATAATTCAGAAGAGATCGCTACATCTGTTGTGATAAAGACTAACATTGTAGCCATATTTGGATGAATCATACCTGAACCTTTAGCCATACCACCAATATGACATACTTTACCATCTAATTCAAATTCAAAGGCAATCTGCTTATCATGTGTATCAGTAGTCATAATGGCATGAGCAGCATTATCATTTCCATCCTTTGATAATTCACTTACTAATTGTTTCATACTAGCCTGAATTGGTTCAATTGGTAATGGTTGACCGATTACTCCAGTAGAGGCTACGATCATATCCTTAGGATCAATTCCTAATTCCTTTGCAGTAATTTCGCACATTGCTTTTGCTTTATCGATTCCATCATCGCAGCATGTATTCGCAATTCCAGAGTTACATACCATTGCCTGTGCTTTACCATCTGCAATATTTTCTTTAGTGACTAAAATTGGTGCACCTTTTACACGGTTAGTAGTATATACTGCAGCACTTGAACCAATCTTTTCACTATATACTAAAGCTAAGTCTAATTTCTTTTGAGTTTTACGAATTCCACAATGAACTCCTGCTGCCTTAAATCCCTTAGCAGCACAAACTCCACCAGTTACTTGTTTCATTATATTCACCCTTTCTAGAAGGCAGGTGGAACCATATCGATTCCTGTGCTTTCTTTTAAACCAAATAAGATATTCATATTCTGGATAGCCTGTCCAGCTGCTCCCTTAACCATATTGTCAATTGTTGAACAGATCACTAATGAATTTGTTCTTGGATCTAAATGTAAAGAAATATGACAATAGTTAGAGAATGTAACATTTCTTAAATTAACAGCCTGACCTAAAGGTAATACATTTACAAACTGTTCATCTTTATAGAAATCAGTATATAACTGATATACTTCTTCTTTAGTTAACTGATCCTTTAGTTCTACATAGATCGTAGAAACAATTCCACGGTTAACTGGTAATAAATGAGGAACAAAGGTAACTGTAACCTTTTCTCCTGCCAGCTTACTAGCTGTTTGTTCAATTTCAGGTGTATGTCTATGATTAGCTACCTTATATGGTGAGAAGGCTTCATTATTTTCTGGATAATGAGTATTTTGAGTAAGCTTTCTACCTGCACCAGTTACACCTGATTTTGAATCAATAATAATATGTTTACATAAAGCATGTCCACTCTTAAGAATTGGAGCTAAACCTAAAGCAATACTAGTTGGATAGCATCCAGGATTTCCAACGATCTGTTTTCCTTTTAAATCATCTCTCATTAATTCTGGAATACAGTAAGCAGATACCTTATGTAATTCTGGTTTATTGTATTTTAAACCATCATACCATGTTGTATAATCTTCTTCATTTTCTAATCTGAAGTCTGCTCCCAGATCGATTAACTTAACTCCATGATCCACACATTTTTGACCAATTGCTTCACATAAACCATGAGGTAAAGAAGCAAAAACAACATCACTATTTTCAATAACCTCATCTTCATTAACAAGGGTCATATCACAAATTCCATATAAGCTTGGATATACATCACTTAATTTCTTACCTGTAAAGCTAACAGATGATACTGCTGAGATTTCAACTTCAGGGTGAGAGATCAGTAATCTAACTAATTCTACTCCTGCATATCCTGTAGCTCCAATAATTCCTGCTTTAATCATACTTCTTTCCTCCTATTTAATTTCTTCAAGTAAATATTTTACCTGTAATTCTACACTCTGTACACTTGGACCACCAACAGATGTTCTACCCTTTACACATGTTTCTAGATTGATTGCATCATAGATCTTTTCATCAAAGGTTGGTGAGAACTGTTGATAAGCTTCTAAGCTTAATGATTCTAATGTTTCATTATTTTGAATACAATAAGCAACGATTTGTCCAGTGATCTTATAAGCATCTCTAAAAGGCATTCCCTTTTTAGTTAAATAATCTGCACAATCAGTAGCATTAATAAATCCTTTTAAAGCTGCATTTCTCATATTATCCTTTAATACAGTCATTGTCTTTACCATTGGAGTAAAGGTCTTTAAACACATTGAAACTGTATCAAAGGCATCAAAGATAGCTTCCTTATCTTCCTGCATATCTTTATTATAAGCTAGAGGTAATCCCTTTAACATTGTCAGCAGAGTCATCAGATCCCCAAATACTCTTCCTGTCTTTCCTCTTACAAGCTCTGCAATATCTGGATTCTTCTTTTGAGGCATAATAGAAGAACCTGTTGCAAAGGAATCATCTAATTCAATAAATTTAAATTCCCATGAACACCATAGAATAATTTCTTCAGAGAAACGAGATAAATGAACCATTACTAAAGATAAAGCACTTGCTAATTCTACACAGAAATCACGATCAGCAACCCCATCTAAGCTGTTTGGTGTAATTCCATTAAAATCCAATAATTCAGCTACTTTATAACGATCAATTGGATAAGATGTTCCAGCTAATGCTCCACTACCTAATGGAGAATAGTTCATACGTTTAGCTGCATCCTGTAATCTAAAAATATCTCTTGTAAACATTGTTGCATAGGCTAATAGATGATGACCAAAAACAATTGGTTGAGCTCTTTGCATATGAGTATATCCTGACATTACAGTTTCCTTGTGTTCAATAGCTAAATCACATAATACATGTACTAAAGCCTTTAATTGTTCAATCAGCTCTTGGCTTTGATCTCTTAAATATAAACGAACATCTAAAGCAACCTGGTCATTTCTTGAACGAGCAGTATGTAATCTTTTACCTGCATCTCCAATTCTGCTTGTTAACTCTGCTTCAACAAAGGAATGAATATCCTCTGCAGTCATATCAATAGATAATGTACCTGCATCAATTTCAGCTAACATTTCCTGTAAAGTTTTAACGATCAATTCTGCTTCTGCTGGATCAATAATATTTTGAATTCCTAACATTGTAGCGTGTGCGATCGATCCTGTAATATCCTGTTTATACATTCTTGAATCAAATGGAATAGAACTATTAAAATCATTAACTGTACTATCTATTTCCTTTGAAAATCTTCCTGTCCATAGCTTTCCCATATTTAAGCTCCCTTCATCTTAATATTTATACCTTTAAATAAAAAATCGTCTCTATAGAAGAGACGACATAACTATCGCGGTACCACTCTTGTTGTCATGTTATGACCACTCTCGCTATTAAGGCTAGCCTACCTAAAATCCTAAATACTCAGGCCATCACCCTTTCTTTTTAGATTCTCCCTTCATAAGTGCGTTTCATCTTATTTCCGTTTATTAACCTTCCACCAACGTTAATTCGCTTGAAACTTTGATAAGATTACTCTCTTAATCCCTAGGTTTGATTACCATAAATTATAAACTTTAATAAGTAAAAGTCAATATATATTTTATGATAAAAAGAACATAGCTTTTGACTATGTTCCTTGGATCAGTTATTTAATCTTGCGTGGTGTGCACCATAGCTGCTTGCATCTAAAGGCAAGAAGGTATAACCATTGTTTAATCCCCATACTATGATCTGTTCAACAGCTGCTACTGAATAGCTCTTGATATCATGTTGAAGAACAACGGACACATTACATTTAGAAATTCCATTGATTACATTTTCAGCTACCTGACTAGTACTTGTAGTTGATCCTGCATCTCCACTTGATACATTCCAGTCAAAGTAATGGTATCCATTATTTTGTACAGAGCTTACTAAGGTTGTCATAATACCAGAGCAATAGCTCTTACTTACAGCGTTACTGCTTCCCCCTGGGAAACGTAATAGATTTGAGCGTGAACCTGTATATTGATAAATAATATCATTCATCTTATTTAAATCAGCATAGTATGCATCTACACTTGAATAAACAGTTGCATAATTATGTGAATAAGTATGAATAGCTACAGTATGTCCAGCTGCTGCTTCTTTGCCAATTAAGGATAAATAATTAGGATATTGGGCAGTTACAAAGAAGGTAGCTTTTACATTATATTTAGCTAAAATATCCAATAGCTGTTGAGTATATGGACCAGGACCATCATCAAAGGTTAAGTAAACAATCTTATTTCCATCATTTGCTGTTGTATTTTGACGAATAGTTGAAGCAGGTCTTGCACTTACGGTTACTGTTCTAGTCTTTGTAGTTTCATTACCAAAGCTATCTTGAACCTTATAGGTCAATGTATATGTTCCTGCAGTAGCAGTATCTACACTTCCTTCTACACTTACCTTTTCAGATAGATCTCCATCTCGATCATCTGTGGCACTATATCCAGGTTCACTATAACTATCTCCTACATACATTGAAACAGCTGCTTCCCCTTTTAAAGTTAATTCAGGAGCTACAGTATCTTCATATTGAATAGTTCTTGTGACTGTTGTTTCATTTCCTGATGAATCCTTTACTGTATAGGTTACAATACCATTTTCTTCTATACTTTCAACCTGTTCTGTTAGATCTCCATCATAATTATCGGTTGCCTTGTATCCATCTTCTTCATAAGGAGTATCGATCTTTGTATAATGATCTCCCTGCTCTGTTAACTCAATTTCAGGTGCTACTGTATCTTCAATTATAATTTTACGGGTAAGCTTCTGATTGTGGAAGAATGTTCCTGCTTTATAGGTAAGGATATATTCTCCTATTGTATTTTCATCTACTTCTCCTTCAATATCTGCTTCGATCTCTTTAGTATTTCCAAAAGGATACTCAATTAAAGCTGTTGCACCTTCTTCTAAATAGTTTTCTCCATATTCTAGCGTAATTTCCTGATCTCCTTTTAGGGTCATATTTATTTTAGCACTAGCAAAATAAGCGTATACTCCCACTAAAAGAGCAATCACTATTAGAAATGGAATTAAAATCTTAGGATTTTTTAACTTGTTCATATTTTTCCTCCAATAATAATAAGGTAATTATACACCTATTTGATTCTTAAACAATGTGAAAAATTACAAACATCAAATATATTGTACAAACTACATTTTAATTCGATTGAATTTACCTTGATTTTATAGTAATATTTAAATAATGAGAGGTGTTTTCTATGAAGTGTCTTATGATCGTAAATCCTGTATCAGGGAAAAGAACTATGCAGCCAGAAATCAAAAAACTAGCTGGTGAGCTTGTAATGCAGAATCTTGTACAAGAATTTGAAGTATACTATACCAAGGGATGTAATGATGTAATTGAGTTTTTACGTACTAAAAATAAAGAGGACTATGATTTTCTATTATCAGCTGGTGGAGATGGTACCCAGAATGAAGTGATTTCTGCCATTATTGAAACTAACTTTGATATTCCTGTTTTAATGGTAGCAGGAGGAACTGTCAATGATTTCGCAAACTTCTTAGGTATTCCAACTAAAGCAAAGGATATGGTTAAACTGATCAAAGATTTCCATACAGAAAGAATCGATGTAGGTAGAGCCAATGGTAGAGTCTTTATGAATGTTCTTGCTGCAGGGATGTTTGCTGATGTTGCCTATAAGGTAGATAAGGAACAAAAAGCTAAATTTGGACCTTTAGCTTACTATGCTACAGGGGCTATTGAATTCCCAGAACAGATCAAACGTAAAATGGATCTTCATATTAAAATTGATGATCAAGACTTTGATGTGAAATCTTATTTATTTATGGTAACAAACTCTAATAGTATCGGTGGTTTTAAAATCGCCACAAAAGCCTCTGCTCAGGATGGTATGTTTGATGTATTAGCAATTAAACAGTGTTCTGTTACAGATTTAATTGCCTTATATAAGGATATTCAGTTAAACAAGCACGAAAACAGTCCGTTCTTATTCTATGAACAGGGTAGTCATATAGAGATCACGACTTCTACTAAGGATATTGTATTAGACTTTGATGGAGAACAGGGAGATGCTTTACCTGTTACTATTGATGTCTTACATAATGCTGTATCATTGATCTTACCAAAGAAGAATTAAGTAATGCTCCTTAGGGGGCATTTTTGAATTTTAGAGGAAACAATATGAAAGCAAATAAAAAGCACCCTATCTTAAGATCTTTACTCTGGATTATCTTTTTATCTATTATGATCTTAGCCTGTCTTGCGGTGATCCCGGATCTAGAAAATAGAAAACAGCAGGAAGTTGAAATAATAAATAATGAAGAAATCAATGAAAAACAACCAAGTGTTAAAGAGGTAGAATATACTACTGCTAAGATCCTAGTGGCAGGAGATATTATGATTCATTCTCCTATCTATAATTCTACCTATTATCATGATACATCTACAGATACCTATGATTTTAGTGAGATCTTTAAATATATTAAAGAGGATTATAACTCAGCGGATTATACCCTATGCACCTTTGAAGGAAGCTTAGGGGGAGGAGATCTTTGCGGGTATCCATTCTTTATTACTCCTAAGATCATTATGACTAATCTTAAGGATAGTGGTATTGATTGTATAAATTTAGGCAGCAACCATGCCTATGATGGATTTGATCAGGGAATTCAGGATACAGTAAATGAATTAGACTCTATTGGTTTAGATTATATTGGTATTCGAAAGGATACAGATACAAAACCTTATCTAATTAAAGAGATCAATGGGATCAAAATAGGTTTTATAGACTATGTCTATGAATCAAACTCCTATAAGGCCTTAAATGGTCTTACCATCAGTAATAAGAGCAGTCCCCTTATTAATTCATTTAATTATTATCACCTTGATTCCTTCTATGATGAAATAGAAGCAAGATATAAAGAAATGAGGATGGATGGAGCAGAAGCATGTCTGATCATTATGCATTGGGGAAATGAATATCAGATGATAGAATCTGATATTCAGGATACAATGGCTCAAAAGCTATGTGATATTGGCTTTAATGGAATTATAGGTTCACATCCTCATGTGGAACAGCCTGTAGATCTTCTTACAAGTACTGATGGATCTCATCAGACCTTTGTAGCTTATGCAATTGGAAATCATTTATCTAATCAAAGATATGAATATTTATCCAATGAAGCTAATGGGCAAACTGAAGATGGATGCATGGTCAATATTACGATCACAAAGGATAGTAATGGGAATATCTCTATTACAGATCTTGACTTTATCTATACCTGGGTCTATATGCAGACAACTAATGGAAGTAATGAATACTTTATTCTTCCTTTAGATGATTATAAAACCTTAGAAAAGAAAACAGGTATAGAGGATCTTGGTACGGATCCTAGAGATTCTATTCAAAGAAGTGACGCAATTATGAAAAAGGGAATTATGAAGGTACAATCTGCATTACCAATAGCAATAAGTAAAAAACAACCTGCTATCGTTCCAAATAAAATAGGATGAGTAATCATCCTATTAATGCTTCCTTTTCTTTTCTGCTTAATTGTTTAATTGCGTATTCTCTTTGCATCGCTTCGATCTTTGTATCAAATTCTTCATAGTGAACTAATTTAACGGGTCTTCTGTTTTTTGTATATTTAGCCCCATTCCCACTATTATGAGCTTCTAAACGTTTAGTTAGATCATTTGTCCATCCTGTATAATAGCTTCCATCCTTACATTCTACCATATAGGTATAATTACCTCCTGGCTGGATCATAGAAAAAAAGTATAGAAGATCATCTCTAAATAAATGCTTAAGATGTAAATTTTCAATCTGTGCTTTAGTTAACCATTTTACCTCAGTTACCTCTTCAGGGGTTAAAGCTTTAGCAAGTCTTGCTCTTCCATTGTATTCTACTTCATAAATATCATAGATATAATGCAATTCTTCTAATATTTCTGTTTTCACAAGCTTTAAATCTGATTCCTGTAATTCTATTCCCGTTTCTTCTCTTACTTCTCTAACAGCTCCTTCTAGTGAGGTTTCTCCTGCCTGGATATTTCCATTTGTACATTCCCACATATTAGGATAATTCTTTTTATTGGGAGTTCTTTTAGAAAGAAGATATTTTCCTTTTTTATTTTTGATCCATACAGAAATTACCAGATGATAGAAGCCTTCTGGTATTTCTTCTCCTCTTATTAAGGTATTTCCTGTTAATTTTCTATCTCTTGTATATAAATCAAATACTTCCATTTTTTCACCTGCTTATTTACTTGTAAGCTAATTATACTATAATTAATAATATTAGGAGAACGATAAAAATGGAAAAAGAAGAAAAAAAATTCAAAGAATATAGTATACAAGAATTAGCTAAGTTATTAAATGATGGAGTTTATACAAGTGAAGAACTTGTAAAGATCTATTTAGATCGTATTTATCGATATGAACATTTACATGCCATTGGAGAGATCAATCGTAATGCGATCATAGAAGCAAAGATACTTGATCAAGAAAGAAAAGAAAAAGGACCAAGAAGTATTCTTCATGGGATCCCAATTGTGGTAAAGGATAATATTAATGTAACAGGGAATATGCATACTAGTGCAGGAAGTAAAGCATTAGAAGATATGTATGCTCCTTATGATGCTACCTTAATTAAAAAACTAAAGGATGCTGGAATGATTATTCTAGGAAAAGCGAATCTATCAGAATTTGCTTACTTTATGTCTACAGCTATGCCCTGTGGCTTTAGCAGTCGCTTTGGGCAATGCATTTCCCCATATGATCCAGCAATCGATCCATTAGGATCATCTACTGGTTCAGCAGTCGCAGTAGCTGCCAATCTGATTCCTGTTTCTATTGGAACAGAAACCAATGGTTCATTAATGGCTCCAGCTCATATGAATAGTATTGTTTCAATTAAGCCTACACTAGGAATGATTTCAAGATATGGTATTCTTCCTATTTCTGCTTCTCAGGATACTGCTGGACCTATGGCTAGAAGTGTAGAGGATTGTGCCATATTGATGGATTATCTTCAAGGAAAGGATGAACATGATCCAGATACCCAGCTGATTCCAGAAACTTATCACTTTGCCCAGGCTATCCATTCCAATATAAAAGGTAAACGTATTGGAGTTGTACATATTAAAGATGTTTCCTATAGTGAGGAAGAAGAAGCATGCCTGCAAAAAGCGAAGGAAGTCTATCAGAAGATAGAAGTAGAATGCATAGATGTACAATTTAAATATGCAGATATAGAAAATGTTGAATGTCTGCTTCATGAATTTAAACGTGACCTGAATACTTATTTAGATTCAATGCATTATTCAGTTCATACCTTAAAGGATATTATTGAAATCAATAAAACAAATGAACAGGTCTATATGCCCTATAATCAGGAATTACTAGAATTAGCTGAACAAAGATCTGGTCATTTAACAGAAAAGGTTTATTATGAAGCTAAGATCAATCAAGAAGCTCAGGCTAATGAATTAAATGAGATCCTTGATAAATATCATTTAGATGCCTTACTACTGATTCAAAGAATTCCTCATGGAGCTATATTAGGTAACCCTACCATTACTGTTCCCGCTAAAGCTTTAGTAGATACAACCCCAATCAGTATTGTATTAACCTCTTATAAATGGCAGGATGAACTATTATTTTCTTTAGCTTACCAATATGAAAAAGCAACTCATTATCGTGTTTCACCTGATTTAGATCATCCAAAGGAACTAATTGAACATGAATCCAAATTTTGGGATGTAAGTGAAAGAAGATAGCACTTTATACACTAATTTTGTATTTTAAAACATAACTAAACTAATTTCAAAAATGTAGGTTATACTATCCTTGGAGGGATAAATATGACAACATTAACAGAAATTAGTTTTATTTTAGCCTTATTCCCAAGTGCTTTTCTAATCAAAGAATTCTTTGAAAAGAGAAGATGGTATCTGATCTTACTTTGTATGTCAGCTTCATTTATTGGATTAGGACTCAATTTATATCAGCAGGTATCTATAAGTATGATCATGATTTATTTCTCTTTATTTTTAATGGGAATCATGCTAGGTATTATATTAGTAGAAAAATTCTCTAAAAAAGTAAAAGTTATCACTTTAATTCTATGTGCTCTGTTAGGCTTTGCGACTATGCTTATTCCTGATCTGATCTCTCATACCTATTCTGGAGATTTAGAGGATTTTATTGAAAGTGGAAATGGTACAATAGATGATCCTTATATTCTATCTAGAAGTAATGAATATACATCTAAATTTGATCAGATCGTAATTGAACAGCTAAATCAGACTGATCAAATCACAGAAACCTATCCAGACCAGAATAATGGTGGATATTTTATAGGTGCAGTTGATCCTGATTTACAGATCAATTATTTATCAATTCACTATTTAACCAATGATAACTTAGTTGATATTATTATTGACTATAATACAGACCAATATACGAATCCTATCAGCTATACCAATTACTTTGGCAATACAATAACCAATAAGGATTTATTAATGATAGAAGATTTATATGAAAACTATAAGGGTGGAATGCTGATCAATTATATAATCAACTATGAAGATCAATATTATTTAACGACTACTATGATAGAATGGCAAGGATATAAGTTAGATGTAGATGAATCAAAAGGATTTACTATAGGTTCTACTACTATTCCATATACGAAATTAGTATCCAGTGATGTATATATCTATAACTTCTATAATGGAACCTATCTAAGTGAGAAGGTGATCTACCAATGAAAAAATTAATATTATTCTTATGCTTGATCATGTTAAATGGATGTGGACAGGCTCAAACAATTCAAAAGGATGATTTTGATGAAGAGGATCTTATTAATGTATTTATTCAAAATAATCATACAGTAGATGAAATAGATTCTTATATGTTTATGAATGAAGGATTTGAAGCAAAAGGAATCGTTATGAACACAGATCAGCAATTTACTGTATATTTATTAAGTGAAAAGGATATAGTTTACAGTTATACCCTAGAAGGAAGCTATGAGTTATTAAAAGATACTTTGCATTATATATCCGATGGCAGCGTAGATGCATCTAACTATTATGATACAATCAAATATCAGTATCTTGAATGCTGCTATCTTCAAAATCAAAAGCTGTATAAATTGATCATAGATCTTGAAAATTATACAGCAGAAAGCTATTTGATTGGAAACCCAGGAAAGATCAATTCATCCTATATTCAAAATCTATTTATCTCTAATCATAAAGAAGCTCTGATCAAAGATATCATTACCTTTGATCCTGTAAATGGATATTATGGGGCTATTCTTTATGAAGCAGGTAATCAAATCGTAGTAGCGATTGCCAATGAATATGACTTTGAAGAAATTTCTCCTGATAGATATAGTAAATATATTGAAGGAAGTAAACTTAAGCTAGAAGGAACCACTTTAAAGTTTAACTTTATCCTTAGGGATATAGAACAGACTGGTTTAATTGATTTAACAGATCCAAATTTAAATATGGATTATGAAGGATAAGCTTTTTAACTTATCCTTCTTTTCTTTAGGAAAGAATAATGTTATAATTTTGGGGATTGAAAGAGGGTAGAAATTATGGATGATATCAAAAGTAAATTAGGGAATTTTATTACGGGACAGACACTTAGAGTATGTAAGGTAAATATCAAAAGCTTTTATGAAGCTATGAGTGATATTGTTCCTTTCTTTGAAAAGATGCAGGGTCAGACCTTTGCTAGTGATAAAGCCTTTGAAAAGCATTGTAACCAGGCCATTGAACATTACTATGAGTTAGCTGTAAGTCATATTCCAGGTAAGAAAAAGGATGGTTATTTCTATTTATGTATTCACGGAATCGATTTAAATCTAAGTATTACCTATACAACTACTTTAATCGATCAGAATCATTTAAATAGTGCCTATGAGATCATTGAAAGCTATGGCTTTAAGGAATTCCCTGCAGAAGCTGATTTTGAAGAAATTCATGCTCAGGCTGATATTGCAGTGATCACTACCTTTGATGATTTGATTCAAAATAAGGAAGAAATTAGTGCACGTTTAAAAAACGGAAATGGTAGTCTGATCTTAAAAAACAAAAATAAAGCTACTACCAATGAGTTTGTTAGAATATGTAATGAAGAACTATTCAAGGATATTGCAGTGATCAATAAAACAGAGCTAAGAAAAATCTCTATTGCTTCTTATTCTGGTATTCATTTCTGTAGAAATGATGTAGCCTATGTAGGGTTAAAAAATCAGAAAGATATAGATACATTAGCCTGTCTATTCGATAAAGCGTTTGTAGTAGATATTAGATAATGAGTGATCATTATCTTTTTTTATTTTTTTCAATTTTTTAAAGCATTATTGGGAAATAAGTATTATAATGAGTATGCAAAAAAGGGGGAAGTATTATGAAAAAACATTTTCAATCACTTTTTCCTATTGTATTTATTTATTATGAGATTTTATTAAGAGTATTTACAAGTGCTTCAGTATTTAGCTCATTCCACTATATTCTATTATTTTCCTTATCTTTAGGATTTATATGTAATGCTTTTGTATTATTGTTTAAGCGTAAATATCAATGGATCATCAGTGAAATCATTATGATTTTAGCGACTGTTGTATATGCAGCTGAAACCTTAACTAAACGTACATTCCAGGTATTTATGACTCCTAGTTCTTTATTAGGAAATGCTGGAAATGTTGCCAACGGATTTGGAAGTGATTTGATCAATTCCATTGTTGGAGGAATCGTTGTAATTATTGTATTCTTTATTCCTGTAGTGATCTATCTATTAGGAAGAAAGAGAATCTACGAAGTAAAAAGACATTTAATGGTAGTTGTATGTATCGTATTGGCAACAGGATGCTTCTTAACAGGAAGTATTATTGCCAAACATGGTAAATATAAATTAACCTATACAACTCAATATGACTTTAACTCGGCAATTGCAGACTTTGGTTTAGCTACAGGATTACGTTTAGAATATACAGGTGGAAATAAAGAAGCAACTTTAGTAATAGATGATACTTCCAGTGGTGAAGAGGAAACACAAGAAGAACCTGTTGCTGTAGAAGAACCAGTTGAATATGGTTTAAATGCCATGAATCTAGACTTAGATACTAAGATTGCTACAGAAACAAATGAAACGATCAACAATATTAACCAATATGTAAATTCTTTAGCAGCAAGCTCAAAGAATGAATATACTGGTTTATTTGAAGGAAAGAATCTGATTCTGATCTGTGCAGAAGCATTCTCAGATGCAGTTATAGATGAACAGTTAACTCCTACATTGTATCGATTAACTCACAATGGTTTCTATTTCTCCGATTATTATCAGCCAACATGGGGTGGTAGTACATCAACTGGTGAATATTCATTCTTAACTGGTTTAGTCCCTTGTGATGGAACTGATACTATGTTAAAAACAATCGGTCATAATATGTATTTTACATTAGGAAATGCTCTGCAAAGAGAAAACTACTACAGTGGTGCTTATCACAGTGGAACTTATGACTATTATTCAAGAAATCAAACTCATCAGAACCTTGGTTACGACTACTTCTTAGCTCAGGATAATGGACTAGAAACAGTTCTTGGAGCTTCATGGGTAGAAGATGAGCAATTACTATGTGGTACATTAGATACATATGTAAACTATCAGCCATTTAGTATGTATTATATGACTTTAAGTGGACATTGTCCTTATAATAGAGCTGATCATCGTAGAGTTACAGAAAACTTATCTACAGTTTTAGCTCGTTATGGAGATAAATATCCAGAATATGTTAACTACTATATCTGTTATCAGTTAGAATTGGAACAGGCCTTAACTTCATTAGTTCAAAAGCTAGAGGATTATGGTATTGCTGATGATACAGTAATTGTATTAACTTCAGACCACTATCCATATGGACTAGATGTTTCTACAACCTTTGGTAATACAAAGAACTATGTAGAAGATCTATATGGTTATTCTTATGATACACCTTGGGGAAAGGATCGAAATGGTTTAATTATCTGGTCAGGTTGTCTAGAAAATGAAAATAAAGATATGGCTTGCGAGGTTTCAACTCCAACCTATAGTTTGGATGTTGTTCCTACTCTACTTAATTTATTTGGAATAGAATATGATTCAAGATTACTAGTAGGTCGAGATGTCTTCTCTGGTAGTGAATGTCTGGTAATCTGGAACAACTATTCATGGAAAACAACTAAAGGAACCTACAATTCAGCTACACAGACTTTTACCCCTAATGAAGGAATAGAAATTCCTGAAGGCTATGTAGATCGAATCAACAATACAGTCGCTAATAAGATCAATTTCTCTAAGCAGGTATTATATAATGATTATTATGGATATCTGTTTGGTAGTGATCCAATTACAAGCGATAACACTGCATACTTTAATGCACATCCGGAGAAATCTTCTTAAGATTTCTCTTTTTTTATTGAAGTTTTTTTGTTGGTTTGTTATTATTTACACATGGAGATTGTATTAGGGAAATAATTGGGATAAACATATTACTTGTTCTGCAACTATACAAGAGAATTATCTAAACACTTATAAATCATGATCTTCCTTACTTTATATTTTGAATTTTATAAGTCATAAGCTATTTATTGGGGTAAATAGCAGATTAACTATCTCTGATCATAATCTTCTAGGACGAATTATTCGTCCTTTTTCTTTGCCTGATATTTTAAAATAAAAGGAAGCTAAGCTTATACTTAACTTCCTATTTATGCTACTTTGTTAATTCTGCTACTAAAGCATCTAATTTTGCTTCATAGCTTGGATTATATGCAGATTTGATGGAAACTATATTTTCACAAATTGTAATATCCTTCATAGAATCAAAGACTGATTTCATAGCTTTTGCTGCCATTGGTGCCCAGGTACCATTTTCTACTAAAGCAACAGTTCTATTTTGATAGCTATGTGCTTTTAAATGAGATAAGAAAGTTTCCATCATTGGGAACATTCCACCATCAATTGTTGGTGATAAACAAATCATACGATCATATCTGAAAGCATCTTCTACACATTCAGCTAAATCATCTCTTGCTAAATCAGAAATAGCTACCTTAACTCCTGTTACCTTTAGCTTATCAGCTAAAATTTCTGCTATCTTCTTTGTATTTCCATAGACAGAAGTATAGGCAATAAAGATTCCTGGTTCTTCTGCTCTATAAGATGACCAGATATCATATAGATGAATATAATAACCTAAATCTTCTTTTAGAATAGGTCCATGTAAAGGTAGGATCATGTTAATTTCAAGTTTAGCAGCTTTAGCTAATACCTTTTGTACAAAGCTACCAAATTTACCTACAATATTGAAATAATATCTTCTTGCTTCACATGCCCATCCTTCTAAATCTTCATAATCTAAAGTACCAAACTTACCAAATCCATCTGCTGAAAATAATATCTTTTCACTCTTTTCATAAGAAAATAATACCTCAGGCCAGTGTACGCTAGGAGCTGCAACGAAAACTAATGTATGCTTTCCTAATACTAATTCATCATTTTCCTTCACAACCTTTTTATTAACTACCATATTTGGGAAGAACTGTTTCATCATATTAAATGCCATCGCACTAGAAACGACTTCTACTTCTGGATATAAATCAACTAACTTTTCAATCGTTGCAGAATGATCTGGCTCCATATGATGAATAACTAAATAATCTGGTTTTTTTCCATTTAATTCCTTTTGTACATTGTCTAACCATTCTTCACTCTTTCTAGCATCAACAGTATCCATAATTGCGATCTTTTCATCTAAAATCACATATGAATTATAGCTTACTCCATTAGGAATAATATACTGTCCTTCAAATAAATCTAAATCATAATCTTGGCATCCTACATAACGGATATCCTTTGAAATTTCTATATCTGACATTTTTTTATCCCCCTTTTTCTTACTTATCATAGCACATTTTAAATAAAAAAGAAGCTTTTAGCTTGTATAATAAAGATCAGAAATATCTAACTATGACTTAAAATAGAAAACAAGAGCCTTTAGACAGACTCCTGTTTTTTACTAATTCTAGCTATTCCATTACTGTATTGATCTGATCAATAGCCTGATTAACTGTATTTTGATCTGGTTCCATTACATATAAAGCAGTACCAGGCATTGAATAACATACACTACTTGTACTTCCAGTACCAGCTACCTGCTGCTGAATAATATTCCAACCACTCATATTACTGATCTGCAATGTAATTAATGATTTAATTTCCTGTTCACTCATATTGGTCTGTAAGCATCCACTGATTGCTCTTAATACATCACTATAATGATAAATAATAGAAGGAGAAGTAGCCTGATCGATCATCGCAGCTAATGCTTTTTGCTGATTTCTGATTCTTGTATTATCTCCATCTACAAAGGAATATCTCTCTCTTACAAATTCCAATGCTTCATTTCCATCTAATTCCAGAGTTCCTTCTGGAAAATAGATCTTCTTAGTATAAGAAGTAAATTCCTGTTCATTATAAACTGTAATCCCGCCTAAGGCATCTACGATCGTTTCTACAGAAGTAAAGTTCACTCTAACATAGTAATTAATATCTATTCCAAACAGGTTCTCTAAAGCACTGATTGATTCAGAAATACCATATAAACCAGCATGGGTTAATTTATCCTTTTGATTAAAGGAAGGTAATGTTACATAATAATCTCTTGGAATACTTGTCATTAAAATCGTTTTTGTTTTTGGGTTAACAGTAACGATCATATTGACATCACTTCTTGAAATTGTACTTACTTCCCCATATGTATCAATTCCAGAAATATAGATATTAAAAGATTCCTCATTAACTTTAACAGAATCTGTTTCATCTACATCTTCAGATAGCTGATACTGATAAATAACTCTTGTGTTATTTTCAAAGTCACTATTTAGTTCAAGAATAAATGATCGATATGCTTCATTTATAAGTATAGCTTGATTTTGACCGTTAAATAATGATGATTGAAGATTAGCTAAGCTTGTATAATTAACAGTACTAATACTTACTTTAGAAGTAATATCTGTAATTGCTTCTTTGGTATTGTTGACATCAAGATTAGAAACGATCCCTAACTTAGCTCCACTTAAATCAGATAACTTCTGATAAGTAGAATTATCTAGTACTACTACAGAGTACAGGTTTGTTTCATGGTCTAAACCAGAAATCTTTTTGATCGTATCTAATCCCTGATAAGCTACTATATTTCCTAAAGCTAAAACAATACTTAACAGCAACGCTAATAAACGGGTTAACATCTTTCCTTTAGAATTCTCTTTCGTTAATAGATTCCATACTACGATCCATAGAAACAGTAATATTCCACAAAATAGAGCTAAATACTTTACTGGTAATAGATCATAGACAAAATAAATAATCACTGCTGATAAGATAAATTGAGTTAAAATAATTACATTATCATATAAATGAACAAATTTAGTTTTCATTACTATCATCCCCTTTGTACAGCTTTATTATAGCTAAAACATACTCTTTTGAATATTGTCTTGAAAGCGAAATAAGCCATCTTAATTCTATAAAAAAAGTATACCGAATTACTGGTATACCTT
>R17__coassemble_294_pt1 | contig 29499 bp, 36 predicted proteins | sample R17__metabat2_high_PE_012 | metagenome-assembled genome bin R17 | reverse complement strand
TATAGATGTTTAATCTGTTAGTACCAGCACCTATTACACCACGCATACCAGCAGTACCGAATTCAAGGTTCATATAGAATGCGTCTTCTTTTTCTGCTTCTGTCATTTCTTTTAACCCAGATTTTAAAGCTGGATCTAATTGTTCATAGTTTAACCATTTTTCATATTGTTCTTGATATCCCATTTTTTTCCACCTCTTCAATATTTCTTACATCAAATCTTGTTCTTTTAAAACACGTACAATACCATCAAATGCGGCTTGCTCATCATTTCCATCAATCGTGATCTTTACTCTTCCATTAGCAGGTACCCCTAAAGCAAGTGTTCCCATTATTGATTTCAAATCAACAGTGCTATTATTATAAGCCATTGAGCAATCACTCATATAACGGTTTGCTTCATTAACTAAAATAGTTAACGGCTTAATATGTATACCAGTAGGACAAGCGACAAGAAATTCTATTTTCTTTGACATAATGTACCTCCTTGTATATCAACAAAAAGTAAAACACCATACAAACGCTTACAAAACATTCTTTAAAAAAAAGAGAATGAACTCTTTTTTTCTCTTGATTTTTATTCTGCTGAAGTTACAGATAAACCTTCACTTGCATAAGTAGTTCCATCTTTTGATTCAGTTGTATAATATACCTTACCTTCTTCAGGTTTGTAATATATATTAACAGAATCTAAAGTAACTAACTTAATACCTTTAGATTTGATATCTTCTTTAACGATCTTTTCTAAAGTTTTAGGTTCAACGCTAACTGCACCGAATTGGATTTCAGTTTTATAAGTAGTTGCCATGATATTTCCTCCTTTTAGATTGATATAATAAAATTATATCTGTGTATATCTTATCATAAATTTTTTCCCATTTCAACAATTAATAAAAGTACTATCCTTTTATTTTTGCTTTTTAAATAGGTTTCAAATTATTAAACCGCTTAAATGAGATAAATTTTAGAGTATGATAAATACTTATGCAAAAAAATCCACAAAAATCCTATCAATGTAAGCGATAATATTTTATTATAATAATAAATAACTATTGATTTTTATTTTTTTGATGTTATAATATCTCTTGTAAGAGAGATTCGATATGACCTACTTACACTAATTTAGTACTATTCGACAAACAACCCTACTTTTAACGGATCACTCTTACACCCTATATTAATAAAACAGCACATTTATTCTTGTGCTGTTTTTTCTTCGTATTCCTTTACAAAAGCCATAGCATCTACCATATAGACTTTACTGATTCTTTTATGTTCAATGGTCACGATATGCTTTGTAGCCTGAATGGATTTAATATCCTTGAATTCAACAATGGAAGGAAGGATCCCAATCAATCTAAATTCATAAATGATCATATAATCTTCTTTGATTTTATTATTGTATCTTCCAATTGTAATATATAATGCACTAAATAAGATCAGAAGACTAAAAATCAATGTTCTTTTATCTCCCTGCATGATGGCTGTAATCAGCTCATAAGAGGCAGCTAAAAGAATTACTACAATCACTCCAAGGATCCTTATTTCTTTATATTTCATCATAATTTGATCACCTCATCATCTTTTGGGACAATAACCTCTCCCTTAAATACATCCTCTGCTTCTTTAGCATATAAAGCAGGTTTATTTTCATAATTTTGATCTTCACTATGCCATAAAATCAATTTCTTTACTCCAAGACGATTCGCTGTATTAGCCGCTTCAACTGGAGTTGAATGATGTGCAAAATATGGATGGTAGATCTCTCTATCCTGATATAAGCAGAATGCTTCATGAATAAGAATATCCATATTTCTGCAATATAGATCACAGCATTCATTATAGGGCTCATCTCCTGGAAAAATTAACTTTGTTTCTTTTAAAGTAAAACCAAACTGTTTCATTTTAGTAGAATGAATATCAAAGAAGGTAACAGTTTCGCCTAGAATGGAATAGGTATCACCATCTTCAACATAATGAAAAATAATACGATCATCCATCAAAGGAACAAACTGCTTTCCAAGTATTCCTTTATACATTATTTTTAATAAGTCTATTACTTCATCACATCCATAGATATGCAGATTTCCCTGATATCTTTTTGCCATCATCATTTGAGAGATCATTCGTAAGATCCAGATCGATCCAGTAATATGATCTGAATGACAGTGTGAAATAAAGAAATGATGAATAGAAGTAAGGGGCACATTCATTTTCTTTAAATGTGTGAGGATCTGACTTCCCCCACCTGCATCCACTAAAAAGTATTCATCCTTTTCCTTTAAAGCAAAGCAAGTGTTATAACATTTTTCTACTATTGCATGTCCAGTACCAAATACTCTAATTTCTTCCATGTTTTACAGCTTCCTGTTTTTCTTGTAATTTTTTTACTTCCAGCTCATCATATTTTTCAATGATTCTCTTTACTACTGGATGTCTGACAACATCTAATGCACTAAGCTCAACAAAGCGAATTCCTTCTACTCCCTTTAAAATACGATAGGCTGTTCTTAAGCCTGAATTGACTCCTTTAGGCAGGTCGATCTGAGACATATCTCCTGTAATGATCATTTTAGAATTAAAGCCTAAACGAGTTAAAAACATCTTCATCTGATTATCGGTTGTATTTTGTGCTTCATCAAGAATGACATATGCATCTTCAAGGGTACGTCCTCTCATATAAGCTAAAGGAGCAATTTCAATAATTCCCTTTTCCAACATTCTTTCAGTCTGTTCAACTCCTAGCATATCATGTAAAGCATCGTATAATGGACGCAGATATGGATCTACCTTTTCCTTAAGATCTCCAGGTAAAAAACCTAGATTTTCTCCTGCTTCTACAGCCGGTCTAGTTAAGATAATTCTCTTTACCTCGTTGTTTTTTAAAGCAGTTAAAGCAAATACTACAGCCAGATAGGTTTTTCCAGTTCCTGCTGGGCCAATTCCAAATACTACATCGTTTTTCTTTAACGCATAATAATATTCCTTTTGTCCAAGGGTTTTAGGATAAATGATCTTACCCCCAATTGTTCTGGCAATTTTGATACTATACAGATCCTCTAAGTGATCTAATTCATTTTTTTCTAATAGTGTAGTAGCATAGATCACATCACGATTAGAAATATCCATTCCCTTTTTAGCCTGAGAAAGCAAAGCATAAGCTACTTTTTCTATTTTTTTAAAGGTTTCTTCACTACAGTCCTTAATGATCATTTCCCCAGAACGATAGGTAATGGAAACTAAAAAATGTTTTTCGATCATCTGAAGATTCTGTTCATTTAAGCCTACAAATCGATTGATTTCTTCTATTGTATATTCGTCTAATTTTAAATTATAGTTCATATTTACTCCTTATTCTATTTAGAATAAATCCATTATACTCTTATTCATTCTAAAAATAAAGAAAAAGGACATTTTACTGTCCTTCTATACTTTGATTTTCAGCCATTCAGCTTTATTAAATCGATATTTACCACAAACCAGTCTTACCATCTGATCTACAAAGATCGATAACCATGCCCCAACTAGCCCCATATTAAAGCCATAGGCAAGCAAATAGGTTGCTCCTGGACGAATAAAGGTAACCGAGATCAAGGAAACGAAGGCCACGAATTTAGCGTCTCCAGCCCCTCTTAAAGCACCGGTTGTTATTACCTGAGATACCTGGAATAGAATTACTCCTGCCAGCATAATTAAAATAAAGCTTCCCTGCTCAATAACTTCAGGATCACTCGAGAATAGTTCAATGATCTGTGCTCTAAAGATCATAATTAAAATAGAAAGCATAGCTGACATAATAAAACCGATTCTCTGTAATACCTTACCATATATGATTGCAAGATCTGATCTTAATTCTCCTAAAGACTGTCCAACTAAGGTTGAACTAGCTACAGATAAACCATCTCCCATTCCAAAGGAAATCGTCATAACGTTCATACAGATCTGATGAGTAGCAAGGGCTGTTGTTCCTAGATCAGCTACTGCTCTTGAATAGGTGAAGAATCCAATTCTTAAGAAGATCTGTTCAATAAAGGATGGTAATGTGACACGATAGATGGCTGTACATGTATCTTTATTTAAATGCCAGTCCTGCTTGAAATTAATATGCAGATAGTTATTATTTTTAAGTACAGAATATAAAGCCATAACAAAAGCAACTATATTCCCAATCATTGTTGCAATTGCAGCTCCCTTAACCCCTAATTTAGGGAAGAAAAATAACCCGTTGATCAATAGTGCATTCATTACTACATTAACCAGGTTAGCAGAAAGATTACAGTACATCGATATTTTTGTATTTCCTACTCCTCTTTGTGCTGCTGTCATAGTTAATGATACACAATAGAAGAAATTACCAATCATTATGATTCTAAAATATTCTTCAGCTAAACCAATATAATCAGCATTTGCTCCAGCTAGCCTTAAAAATGGTTCAGCAAAAACAAACCCAAATAAGGAAAAGCAGAAGGATAAAACAATCGAGATCAATAAAGCATTACGTAAAGTTCTATTTGCCTCATCCTGATTCTTTTCTCCTTTTCTTCTTGCTGTTACTACATTTACCCCAGTATTTAAACCTAGAATCGTAGCCATTAAAACAAACTTAGGCTGATTACAGATCCCTACAGCAGCAATCGCTTTAGTACCGATCGTACCTACCATCATAGTATCAATTGCGCCAATTAAAGCTACCAGAATAGATTCTGTAGCAGATGGCCAGGCTACATTAAAGGCTCTAGTATAGATTTTTTTATTACTAGGGATCTCGCCCAGCTTTTTATCATTGTCTAACATAGACTGACAATCCAAAAAATTTGATAGTCCCATTTCAAATCACCCCTTACTCTATAAGTATAAACCCATTTTAAAACGATTACATTTATTTTCAAAAAATAAAAAAGGATTCATGACAAATCCTTTCACTATGCTATTTGTTTTTTAAAGCTTCAACTACACATGGTGGAACTAGTTCACTTACATCGTGATGATGGAAATGAATTTCTTTTACCGTTGATGAAGAAATAAAGGTATTATTTAACCTTGTCATTAAAAAGACTGTTTCCAGATTTGGATCTAAGAACTGATTAGCATAAGCCATCTGTAGTTCATATTCAAAATCATTGGTTGCTCTTAACCCTCTTACTAAAGCTGTAGCGCCTATTTCTCTGGCATATTCAACTGTTAATGAATCGTTACAGTCGATTATAACGTTATCTAAATGACTGGTTGCCTGCTTTAATAGTTCAATTCTTTCTTCAAGAGTAAACATTGTTTTTTTATTAATATTTACAGATAAGGTCACATGTAATTCATCAAAAAGCTTACTTGCTCTTTCAATCATATCTAAATGACCGTTAGTGACTGGATCAAAGGTTCCAGCATAAATAGCGATTTTTTTACTCATTTTCCTCTACCATCCTATAAATATGTAAAGATGTGATCCCATAGCTAGCTGTTTTTGTTCTAACTAATGAAAGATACTGATCTTCAAATTCTACTTCTCTTAAATCTTCACAGACTACGATACAGCCATTATTTAATAATCCATCTTCCTGCATGGATACCAACAAGGGCTGAATGATCCCTTTACCATAAGGGGGATCTAATAAAACAAGATCAAATTTAACTCCATCCTGTTTCATTCTTTCTAGTGCCTTTTTATAATCACTCTTATAGATATGACTTTCCTCTTCCATATGTAAAGCAGCGATATTTTCCTTAATTACACTATAAGCCTGATAATTTTTATCTACGGCATAAAGCTTATCCATTCCCCTAGAGATAGCTTCAATACCTAGTCCTCCACTTCCTCCAAATAGATCTAGTACACAGCCTCCATCAAAGTAAGGTCCAATCAGATTGAACATATTTTCCTTATTTTGATCTGTGGTAGGTCTGGTTGAATTGGAGGTAATTGTTTTTAAACGATGTTTCTTATATTTACCTGCAATAACTCTCATATTTTACCCCTATTTAAAATATGGCTGAAGAAGGGAATCATCTAATAAATTTGCAAAAATAAGCTTAGTTACTTCCTCTAAAAGTTCATTTAGATCATTTAGACTGTTATAGTATTCCTGCATATTTTGATTTTGACTGACTTCCCCTTTTACTTCTTTAAGTTCATTTTTAATACGAGAAATATCGATGTACTTTTCATACTTCTTTTGTTCCTCATATTCCTGTAAAACATTCTGATATCTATTTAATAAATCCGTTTCTTCTTCAAGCTTTTTAGAAGCATCTCGATATCTTAGATACTCATCACTTGTAAGAATAAGTTGAATGATTTCATCCATTATTGATTCTTTATCCATTTTCCAGCAGCTTCTTTCTTTTAGCTTTATCCATCGAAATAATGGCCTGAGCAATTCCTATTGCCATTCCCCCAGTCAGGATCGATGATCCCCCCTGAGATATAAAGATCAAAGGAACCCCAGTCATTGGGATCAGCCCAGAAACTCCTCCCAGATTAACAAATAAGTGACAGAAGAAATAAGAAGCAATACCTACCAGCACGATTCTTGAACGTGTATCTTCTGAAATAAAACCAAAATATAATAATCTGAAAATAATAATTCCATAAGGAATAATGATCAAAGCCAATCCAATTAATCCTAATTCTTCAAAGATCAAACTAGTAATAAAGTCAGTCTGTACCTCAGGAATATAACCATATTTTTGAGTAGAGTTAAATAAACCTACTCCTTTGATTCCCCCCTTAGTAATGGCTAATAAAGCGTTAAATAACTGTGCAGAGGTGTTATATACATCCCCTAATGGGTTTAACCAGCTGCTAAAACGACTAGCCTGATAGCCCTGAAGAATGGAAGTCAGATCAATATTAAACAGCTCCCCAAGATACTTGTAAAAGCCAGTAAAATAGGTAACCATGAATAATACACCTAAAACTACAACTCCTACTAGAACTATCATAATCACATATTTAATGATCTTATGAAGCGTCTTATAATGTTTTCTTTCTGTCATAAACAGACAGGCAGCACAAATCAAGAAAGTGATCAAAGCAGTACCTGTATCATTTTGGATCTTCGCTACAACAATAAATTCAGTTATAATAGCCAAAAATGGCAGTAAAATGCACATAATCACATATCTGATCTTTGCTCTTTTTCTGACCTCTTTAGGATGTCTATAATTCTGATTATAGTATTTATTTGATTTTGGTGCATATTTTTCAGGCAGTAAAACAAGCATATAGGATAACAGGATCACCATTCCAATCTTACATACCTCCGCTGGCTGGAAGGTACCAATTCCAGGGATTTTCCACCATGCATAGGACCCATTGGTTGCCCCAAAGGCCAGACATGAAAGCAGCATTCCAATCATCACAATGTAAAGGATCAGACAAACAGACCCTTTTTTAAAAAGCCAATGGGTGTAGCCACCTGCACAGATGATCATTGCAAAGATCCCTATTGATACAAAGGCAACCTGCTTGATAATTGTTAATAAAGCTTGAGCACCACCACTAGCTCCTGATACAGTAGATGCAGCAGAGTTTCCAATCGTTGCGGAGCCAACCATAATACTACCAAATAAAATCAACAGAATAACTGTGATATAAATGATCAGATCACCATTTCTTATTTTTTGAAAAAAATAGACTAGATATTTTCTCATATTTATTTCATCTTAATTAATGATGAATCTACTTTTGCTTCCTGACATTTTTTCATCGTTAAATAGATAGAATAACCGGAAGCTTCCTGAAATTCATCAGAAATCTTTCTTTCTAAGCTTTTTGAATCGACGATTTTCTTAAATTCACGGTAAGCATCCATTAAATCTCTTTTCTGAATACCTCCCTCATAAGCATCTTCGATACATGTATAAAAATCAATAACAGTACAAATTTCTTCAACTGTCCAATCCTCTTCCATAGGATATGTGTATTCTTCCATAAAAATCACCCACTATATTCTACTACAAAAATCCTTGAATATAAAGGTTTTTGCCTTGTTATTAAAAAAACTTTCAAATACTGTAATAATTTGATATAATAGGAAACGAGGTGATTAGAATGCTTACAATGAAGGATATTATTGATGATAAAAACCCTCTTATTCGTCAAATTTCACAGGAGGTAGAAGTACCCCTTAGCGAAGAAAACGAAAAGCTATTAAGAGAAATGCACGAATTTCTTGTAAATTCACAGGATGAAGAAATGGCAAAGAAATATGATCTTAGACCAGGGGTTGGTCTTGCTGCTCCTCAATTAGGTCAGTTAAAACGAATGATCGCTATTTTAGTATATGATTTTGATAAGGATGGAAATATTACTGGTACTACACAATTTGCTCTAGCCAATCCTAAGTTATTATCCTATTCAGCAAAATATGGATATTTAAGATCAGGTGAAGGTTGTCTATCAGTAGAAGATGAACACCCAGGCTATGTAAATCGTCATTATAAGGTTAGAATCAGAGCTTATGATCTATTGACAGATAAATGGATCAATATTACTGCTAGAGGCTATTTAGCCATGGTATTCCAACATGAAATGGATCATTTAGATGGTAAATTATTCTATGATTATATCGATCCAGAGGATCCTCAAAAAGTAATGCCTGATGCACAGGAAATTTAAGACATAAAAAAAGCTGCTATAATATGCAGCCTTTTTTTTATTGAACTAAATCATCTTCTCCATCATCAAAGTCGAAGCTGTAATCCAGGATGGTTACAGTATCACCATTTTTTACGCCTGCTTCTCTTAGTGCTTCATCTAAACCGATATTACGCATCTTTAAGGCAAAACGTTTATAGGCATCATCTGAGTTGAAAGCAGTCATTGCAACAATTCTTTCAATCTTCTTACCTGTAACATACCAGTATCCATTACCTTCATTATGAATTTCAAAGTCGATCTTCTTTGGATTTTCATAAGTATATACAACACTGTTTTCCTGTTCTTCTTCGTCTTCCATTCTGAAATCAGGAGTTGTTTCTAATAGATCAGCAACCTTATATAATACAGCATCTACCCCTTCGTGGATAATTGTACATACAGGATATACTTCTAATTCAGGATAAGCTTCTTTAAAACGAGCAAGATTTTCTTCTGCTCCATCCATATCCATTTTATTAGCGACTACAACCTGTGGTCTTTCTAATAAACGATATTTGTATTGACCTAATTCTTCATTGATCGTCTTATAATCTTCTACTGGATCTCTCATTTCCATAGAAGCCATATCTACGATATGAACAATAACTCTACATCTTTCAATATGGCGAAGGAACTGATGGCCTAATCCTTTTCCTTCACTAGCTCCTTCAATTAACCCAGGAAGGTCTGCCATTACAAATGATCTTCCATCTGGTACCTGCACAACTCCTAAGTTAGGAACAATAGTTGTAAAAGGATAATCAGCAATTTCTGGTTTGGCTTTTGATACAACAGACAACATAGTTGATTTTCCTACAGATGGAAAACCGACTAATCCTACATCTGCTAAAAGCTTTAATTCAACGATCAAATCGAACTCTTCACCAGGTTCTCCTCTTTCACAGATCTGTGGAGCAGGGTTTCTACTAGTTGCAAAACGTGCATTTCCTCTTCCTCCACGTCCACCTTTGGCAATCACAGCTCTTTGTCCATCACGTACAAGGTCAGCCATAGTTTTATTAGTAGCTGCATTGATTACCTGAGTTCCTACTGGAACACGGATGATCATATCCTCTGCATCACATCCATGCATTTTCTTAGGCATTCCATTTTCGCCACTTCTTGCTTTATATTCTCTTTTATATCTTAAATCAAGTAAGGTAGTTAATGAGGTAGTAGCTTCAAAAATAATACTTCCTCCCTTACCACCATCTCCACCGGCTGGTCCACCCTTTGGGACATAGGCTTCACGTCTGAAGGCAACTGCTCCATCTCCACCTTTTCCGGCTTTTACATAAATCTTTGCTTTATCAATAAACTTCATATAGACTCCCTCCATAATCGTTACATTTGTCAAAAAAAATTCCTCAAATGAGGAATTTTAATTAAGCTACAGGATAAACTGAAACTTGTTTTTTATCTTTACCAACACGTTCGTATTTAACAACACCGTCTACTTTAGCGAATAAAGTATCGTCTCCACCTTTACCAACATTAGTACCTGGATGAATCTTAGTACCTCTTTGACGATAAATGATAGAACCAGCTGTACATACTTGACCGTCTGATAATTTCATTCCTAATCTCTTTGATTCAGAATCACGACCGTTTTTTGTAGAACTAACACCTTTTTTAGAAGCGAATAGTTGTAAATCTAACTTTAATAACATTTCCTATACCTCCATAATAGTTATATAATCAGAATAACTTTCTTCAATTGATCTTAATTGAATTTCCATTACTCTTAAAATTGTCTGTAAATCATGACTAGATTCTTTTACCTGAATTGAAGTCATTCCTTCTTCAACTTCATAAGTAATTGAATCAATTAATCCAATTTCATAAATAGCATTGATCCCGCCGATTAACACTGTGGATACCCCAGCACAAACGATATCTTTGCCATAATCATCATACATTGCATGACCTGAAGATTTAATTTCCTTTAAGCCATTCTTGTCATAATGAATATCTACTTGAATCATACGAATTAAGCGTTGATTGCTTCGATAGTTAATTTAGTATAAGGTTGACGATGACCTTGTTTCTTATGATAATGTTTCTTTGGTTCGTAATGATAAACGATTACTTTCTTTTCTTTACCATGTTTTTCAACTTTAGCTGTTACTGTAGCACCTTCAACATAAGGAGCACCAACTTTAGTTTCTTCTCCACCTACGAATAAAACCTTATCAAAAGTATAAGTTTCACCTTCAGTTACATCTAATTTTTCTACAAAAATACTTTCACCAGCTTCAACAATTAATTGTTTTCCACCTGTTTCAATTACTGCGTACATATCTCGCACCTCCTATAAAATTTTAAAAAATCTAAGACTCGCCAACAAAGGCAGCATTTCTGCATTTAATACCTAATATGTGCGGTTGTAGCCAGAGGCATACAACACAATATTTATATCATAGTTTAAATAGGTTGTCAATCAATAAAGTGAAAAAAGGTGATTGTTTTCAAATCTAAAAAAGATATAAGTTTTACCACCTATATCTTCTTATAAACTAACAGATATATCCTTTTTCAACAGCGATTTCCTGGTATTTTTTAAAGCCATAATAGGCTGGGATAAACAGTCCAATATTTAATGCGATGCTTGGAACTAAACGACATGTAAGGTAGGTTGCCAGACTTAAAAAGGTTATTCCAGTGATTTTCATCATCATAAAGATCACGATTTCTTTACCTATAAACATCGCTAGAATAAACAATAAGGTTTCAGTAAAGCTAAAGGATGATAATCTTTCATATTTAGCCCCTGCAAAACCGATCACTCCATAGATAATAACATAGATCAATAAAGAATGAGCATAGATAATGGCAAAATACAAACCCACACCTATAGAATAAACAATACGGTCCTGTCTGTTCATATAATGATTTAAAAAGATAAAAAACATCATACCTATACATGGTACACACATTAGATTGTTTTTAGTATAGCTGAATGGCAAGAAATAGGATAAAACACTATCCATCATAAAGCCAGCAAACAATAACAACAATCTAGCTTCCTGCTTGCTCATCAGCATCACTCCTTTGAACTACAGAAATATAATGTAAGGTATCATAATCAGCTGCGATCTTGGCATTGATTATTGGGTTTAACTGATAGTTTGAATCAGATACACTCATTACATATCCTACTAAAATTCCCTGTGGAATATCTCCCCCTAGTCCCGAAGTATAAATTGGAGTTTCTTCTTTAAACTCAGAAGAGGCAAACATTTCAATTACATAACAGTTTAAATTTGAATCATAGCTCTTTAGAAGACCATAGCAGTCTTCTCCATCTGCATTTTGAAGCATAATAGGAATCTGTTTACTGACATTTTCACCAGTAAGCAAAGCTACTGTGCTTGTAAACTGATTAACCGAACTGATATAGCCAATCAGACCATTTTCATCAATAACAGCCATATTAGTGGTGATATCATCACTCTTTCCAACATTAATCAGGATCTCGTTAGACCATGTTTCTACATCTCTGCTGATCACATAGCTTGATTTTGTATTATAATCAGAAGGAAGACAATCCAGCCCTAACTGTTCCTTTAATTCATTGATTTCATCTGTTAAAACGTCATTTTTAGACTTTGCTAAGGCATAGTCATCCAACTGCTGTTTTAAGATCTGATTTTCTTTATATACATCCCTGATTTCAGAAATTTCATCCTTTAAATCAGCTACTATTTCAATAGGTCTGCTGATCAGGTTATATTCAATAGTATGAAAAGTATCTGTAACGATTTGTTCAATTTTAGTAGTCTGTCTACCATAAACTAAAGTACGAATAGTTAAAAAAAGAATGATTACGACCAGTACTCCTATAACTTTAATACGTACATCTATTTTTTTCTTATTCATCGCACATCCTCCTTTCATTTCACCATTATATCATACTTTAAAAATTTTTCACTAATTTTATACAACAGAAAAGAGAAAAGGAGAAATTCTCATTTCTCCTTAGATAATTCCGTGTTCTAAAAAACTATAATATTCATTTTTTCCAACCACAATATGGTCGATCACATGAATATCGAAACAAAGAGCAGCCATCACGATCTTCTTGGTAATTTCTATATCTTCACTTGAAGGTAAAGAATTACCTGAAGGATGATTATGAAAGATAAACAATCCCACACTGTTACATAGCAAAGCTTCCTTAAAGATTTCCTTGGGAGAGATCACTGACATAGTAAGAGATCCGACAAAGACTACTTTTTCTTTTAAAAGCTGTCCTCTAACATTCATAAAAAGTACTAGTACCTTTTCCTGCGTTTCATATTCTAGTTTGCTTCGAACATAATCATATGCCTCCCTGGAACTATGAAGAGTGATTCCTTCTTCAAATTGGACAGAGCGAATACGTTTATTTAATTCCAGGGCAGATAGGATCGTTAAAGCTTTTGCCTTTTTGATTCCCTCTATGCTCATAAGATCATATAAAGTAATATTCATTAAATTTGAAATACCATTGACCTTGTTTAGGATCTGTTTAGATAAAGCTATTGCAGATTCCTTTTTACTTCCACATCTTAATAAAATAGCTAACAGTTCTTCATTGCTTAAACATTCAATTCCATAAAGCATAGCCTTTTCTCTAGGCTGCTCACTTTCAATGATTCCTTTGATGGGCATCAGCTATTACGCCATTCAAAAGAAATTAATTTTGGAACACTTAATTTACCTCTTGTAGAGGTCATGATCTTGTAGATCCCTGCTCCAATAGCTATAATGATCAATCCAGTAACAATAGAAGTTCCACCTTCACATGTTTCTAGTTCCTGCATAGTTAATTCTTGCATATAAATACCTCCTTTCACTTAAAATAGCCAGAAAAAAGGAAATTTACTTAAAAAAAACCTCTGAAAGTGATTTTTCAGAGGTTTCATAACTACATTTGTTGTAATTTAGCTTCAGTGATTGAATATTTCTTCTTATAATCTTCTAACTTAGCTCTTTCAGCTTCTACCTTTGCAGCAGGGGCTTTATTAACGAAGTTTGGATTAGATAACATTCCTTCCCCACGTTTGATTTCATTTGCAAGCTTCTGTAATTCTTTTTCTAGTTTTGCTTTTTCAGCAGCAAGATCAATTAAACCTACTAATGAGATTTCAATCATATTACCACCCTTGATGGTAGCAGAAGCAACATCCTTAGTACCGATTTCCATCTTTTGTCCTAAGCAAACAGCATTACATAATTTCTTTACATATGGGCTGTAAACTTCAAGTCTAGAAGCTAATGATTCATCCTGAGTTACAATTGAATAAGAGATTTCATTAGCATTTTTGATAGTATATTTTAATCTGATTTCACGAATACCCTTAACGATATCAATTAAGTAAGCTACTTCATCTTCAATAGTTTCATTATTGAATTCTTCTGATACTGTTGGCCAAGGAGCAATACAGATTGATTCACTCTGATGAGGAATTGACTGATAGATTTCTTCAGTTACAAATGGCATAAAAGGATGTAATAAGCGAACAATTGCATTTAATACATATACTAATGTATGAACAGTAGCATTCTTTGCAGTTTCATCTTCTCCATTTAATGTAACCTTAGATAATTCAATATACCAAGAACAGAAATCATCCCAGATAAATTTGTATAATTCTGTTCCTACATTAACGAATTCATATTTATCCATCTGTTCATCTACTACCTTAATAACGCTGTTTAAACGAGCTAAAATCCACTTATCAGCGATATTTAGATGACTGAAGTCTAAAGCAGAATATTCAAGATCTTCAGGAGTGTTCATTAATACGAATCTTGCAGCATTCCAGATCTTGTTGATAAAGTTCCATGAAGATTCGATCTTTTCTGGAATATAACGAAGATCCATACCTGGAGCAGAGTTAGTAGTTAAGAAGTAACGTAATGCATCAGCACCATATTGATCAATAACATCCATTGGATCAACTCCGTTACCTAATGATTTAGACATCTTTCTACCTTGTGCATCACGGATCAATCCATGGATCAAGACATCCTTGAATGGTCTCTTTCCTGTTAATTCAATTCCCTGGAATACCATTCTTGATACCCAGAAGAAAATAATATCATAACCTGTAACTAATACATCATTTGGATAATAACGTTGCATATCTTCAGTATTATTAGGCCAACCTAGTGTACTAAATGGCCATAAAGCACTTGAGAACCATGTATCTAATACATCTTCATCCTGTACCCATCCATCACCTTCTGGTGCTTCCATACCTACATATACTTCTTCTCCTTTGTACCATGCAGGAATTCTATGTCCCCACCATAACTGACGGCTAATACACCAGTCATAGCAGTTTTCCATCCATTGAATCAATGTTTTTTCAAATCTTTCTGGAACGAAGTTAACTTTATCATCAGCAATCTTCTGATTGTCTAATACCTGTTTAGCTAAAACATCCATCTTTACAAACCACTGTTTAGATAAATATGGTTCAACTACACAATCTGTTCTTTCAGAGTGACCAACACTATGAACCATTGGTTCAATTTTAATTAATAGATCATCTTTCTTAAGATCTTCAATTAAAGCTTCACGGCATGCTTCTCTTGTCATACCTTCGTATTTACCAGCATTTGCATTCATAGTAGCATCTGGATTCATAACTACTACTCTTTCAAGATTATGACGGTTTCCAACTTCAAAGTCGTTAGGATCATGAGCAGGAGTGATCTTTACTACCCCAGTACCAAATTCTGGATCTGCATGTTCATCAGCAACGATTGGAATTAATTTATTTACTACTGGTAAAACTACGTTTTTACCAACTAAACCATTGTATCTTGCATCATTTGGGTTAACAGCTACAGCAGTATCTCCAAATAATGTTTCAGGACGAGTTGTTGCTACTTCAAGATATCTAGAATGATCTTCTAACCAGTATTTTAAATGATAGAAGGCTCCAGCATCATCCTTGTAGATAACCTCTTCATTAGATAAAGCTGTCTGTTGAATTGGATCCCAGTTAATAATACGTTCACCACGATAGATGATTCCTTTATTGTAGTAATCTACAAATACCTTACGTACAGCTTCATTTAACCCTTCGTCTAAAGTAAATCTTTCTCTAGAATAATCAAGAGATAATCCTAATTTTCCCCATTGTTGACGAATAGTAGAAGCATATTCTTCTTTCCATTCCCAAGCTTTTTCTAAGAATCCTTCACGTCCAAGATCACGTTTATTGATTCCCTGTTCTCTTAATCGGTTAACAACCTTTACTTCAGTAGCGATAGCTGCATGATCCATACCTGGAAGCCATAATGCATCATATCCCTGCATTCTCTTATAACGGATGATCATATCCTGTAAAGTTGTATCCCATGCATGACCTAAATGTAATTTACCTGTTACATTTGGTGGTGGAATAACGATACAGTAAGGCTTTTTACTGATATCTCCAGCTTCAAAATACTTTTTATTAACCCAGTTTGTGTATTTTCCTTCTTCTACAGCAAGGTGATCATACTTTGGTGCTAATTCTTTTTTCATCTTTTTTATCCCCCTTATTCTTCTGTTTCTTCATCATCATCATCATAAAAGTCAGTTAAATCATCATCATCCTCATCAGGATCATAATTGAATTCATTTACATGACTTCTGATATAAGCTGCCATTTTAGCAGTTGTTTCTTCCTTTAAGAATACCTTTCTTAAATCATTTGTATAATCTAAGAATGTCTTTTCATCAGTAGCAGGTTCATCATATTCATCTAGAACTTCATTGATGTCTTTCTTATATTCTTCTTCAATTTTTAAATATAGCTGATAAGCTCCCTGATAAGCTTCCTTACCTTCTTCTAGAATATCAAATACATTTTCAGCATTGATAATCAATGAAGTATAATCCGTAAAGAAGGCATTGATACTCATTTTAGTTCCTGGAGTTGTACAGCAGATCTTCATTTGATCAAAAGTTAATACATTCTTTTCTACTTCACTTAAAACTCCTAAACCACCATGTAATTTACTATAACGATTTACTACTTTATATGAAGCTCCTTCGACGATTTCATTATCTGGTAAAGCAGCTAATTCATCTGGCCCCATTGCAGCATATTTGTTCTGTAATTCATTGATTTTACCTTTTTGCTTTTTTAAGGCAATAATATTCGTAATTGTTCTGACGATCAATAAAGCTAAGATGACTTCAATAATAAAATTTAACATCCCATTTTCCTCCTAAAATAAAAAAAGTCCTTCTAAAAGGACGATTGAATCGTGGTACCACCTTAATTTATGTCATTTGACACCTCAAAGTCTTAACGCAACTAACGGGTTCCACTACTCTTCCTTCATAAAACCATGCTCGTAGGCTACCTTCAAATACCTTAATGATTCCTTTTCACCAAACAGGAACTCTCTACACACGCGAGTATTTTACTCCTCCTAGTCTTCACGCTAACTATCATACCAATTTTATATTCATAAGTCAAATAAAAAGATTGAGATATCTCCCAATCTTTATAGATTTTATTCAACTTCAATAACTTCTGCCCCTTCAGGAATAATATCTAAAGCAAGATAATCTACGATTTCCCAAAGTTCTTCTATTCCCTCTTTTTTCAATGAAGAAAAGCGAACAAAATAGTCATGGTCTTCATCAAATTTCAGAGTTTCTTTGATCAGCTTTTCATTCTTTTTCATTTCTGATTTTTTAAGCTTATCCATTTTAGTAGCTACTACCACTACAGGAAGTTCATAATATTTAATATATTCATACATGGTTACATCATCATGAGTTGGTTTATGACGATAATCAACGATCAGAATAACTCCCTTCAGATTCTCTCTTTTAGCTAAATAGGTATCTACGGTCTCAGCAAACTGTGCTTTGATCTTATCATTTACATTAGCAAAACCATATCCAGGAACATCGACATAACGCATCAGATCATTTACATTATAGAAATTTAGGGTTCTGGTTTTCCCTGGCTGAGCAGATACTTTGGCTAAGGCTTTACGATTCAGCATCGCATTGATCAGACTTGATTTTCCTACATTACTTCTTCCTGCCAGCATAATTTCTGGAACTGATTCATCGGGCCATTGGCTTTCCCAGGCAGCAGATAACATATATTCAGATTTAGTAACTTTCATATGTGTACTCCTTTTATAAAAAGGTAGTCATAAGACTACCTATTCATTTAATAAAGCATGTTGTAAAACTGTATCAACTTCTTCAGCAAATACAATTTCAAGTTCATTTCTTACTTCTTCTGGGATTTCTTCTACATCCTTTTCATTCTGTTTAGGAATGATGATCTTCTTGATACCAGAACGGTGAGCAGAAATTGACTTTTCTTTTAATCCACCAATTGGTAAGACATTACCTCTTAAAGTAACTTCACCAGTCATAGCTATATCATTTCTGATTACCTTATTTGTTAAGGCTGAATAAATAGCTGTTGTTAAGGTTACCCCAGCAGATGGTCCATCCTTTGGAACAGCGCCTTCAGGAATATGAATATGAATATCTTCCTTTTCAAATACTTCTTTATCAATTCCATACTTTTGAGCATTAGAACGAACAAAGCTGTAAGCAATTGAAGCAGATTCCTTCATAACATCCCCTAATTGACCAGTAATAATCATTTTTCCTGTACCAGGGAAATGATTAACTTCGATAGATAAGATATCTCCACCATATTGTGTCCAAGCTAAACCAGTAACAACCCCTACCTGAGGTTTTGGTAACATCTTTGTATGATCAAAGATAGCTTTTCCTAAATATTCTTCAAGATCCTTTACTTCAACAATAAATTCATTTCCCTTCTTACGTAAGATCTTTACATCGACTTTACGGCAGATCTGAGAAACTAATCTTTCTAACTGACGAACTCCAGCTTCTCTTGTATAATGACGAATAATATACATTATTGCATCATCACTGATCTGTAGCTGGTCTTCATTTAATCCATGATTCTTTAATTGTTTCTTGATTAAATGATTTTTAGCGATCATCAATTTTTCTTGTTCAGTATAGCTTGATAATTCAATAATTTCCAAACGGTCTCTTAAAGGAGCAGGGATCGTATCTAAAGAGTTTGCAGTTGCAATAAATAATACCTTAGATAAATCATATGCTTCTTCAATATAGTTATCAGAGAATTGATTGTTCTGTTCAGGATCTAATACTTCAAGTAAAGCACTTGTTGGATCACCCTTATAATCATGAGATAACTTATCAATTTCATCTAATAAGAATACAGGGTTAACAACTCCAGCTTTTTTCATTCCTTGAATAATTCTACCAGGCATTGATCCTAAATATGTACGTCTATGTCCTCTGATTTCTGATTCATCAGTTACCCCACCAAGAGATGCTTTTACAAATTTACGGTCAAGAGCTCTAGCGACAGAGATTGCTAAACTTGTTTTACCTACTCCTGGAGGACCATATAGGCAGATAATAGGAGCTTTTAAAGATTTAGTCATCTGTTTTACAGCTAAGTATTCAAGAATTCTTTCCTTAGGCTTAACTAATCCATAATGATCTTCATTTAAAATCTTTTCTACTTCATCTAGATCTTCACGGTCTGTGGTTTCCTGATACCATGGTGTTTTTAATAACCAGTCTAAGTAAGTTCTAATTACAGAACCTTCCTGAGAAGCAGATGGCATCATTTCATAACGTGAAATTTCTTCATAAGCTTTATCCTTTACATATTGAGGGAAAGGATTTTCATCGATTAATTTCTTTAAAGCTTCCATGTCATCACCTTTATTAGGAGTTTCTCCTAATTCATCCTTAATGGCACGAATCTTTTCTCTTAAGTAATATTCCTTTTGATTTTCATCAATAGAATCACGAACTTTTTTGTTGATGTTCTGTTCAAGTTCATTGATCATCTTTTCACTATCGATTTGGGTAGCAACGATCAATAATCTTTCATTGATGTTTTCTTCTTCTAGAATAGCCTGTTTCTGTTCTAGCTTCATAGGTAAATTATGAGCGATCATATCTGCAAGATCCCCTGCATCTAACCCATTTGTAATAGAATCAATAACATCTCTAGGTAAAGCCAATACTCCAGCTCTCTGATTGTTTTCTAAAGAAGAAGCAATCTTTCTAACTAAAGCAATTTCTTCATTAACATCACCATGAACATCTTTGATTTCTGTATAAGGGGCATATAAACAATTATCTCTTGTTTCAATGCCATATAAGCGAACACGCTTAACCCCTTCTACAGTTAACTTAATAATACCAGAAGAATCTTTACGAATCTTCTTCTTAATTTTACATAAAGTACCCACATGATAGATATCATCAAATCCTGACTTATCTGCTGTAGGAACTAGCTGAGAGACGAAAATAATATTACGATCGTACATCTCAGATGAATCACTAATTGCATTTAAACTTTTTGGTCTACCTACATCCAATGATAAACTATTACCAGGAAATACGACCATACCTCTAGTACAGATCACTGGTAAATCTAATACATTTTGAAAATCATCCATGCATGACACCTCCTATTATTCAAACGCTAAAGAAAATATCAGTAATTATTCACCTTTCATGATTTCTACTGCTTTATTATGTAAGATTTCAGATCTTAAATATGTTTCATATCCAGCCATCATCTTCTTAACATCTTCAACAGTTTCTCCATATTCAGGAACGAATTCAGCATATTTAGCTTCTACTTCTTCGTCTGTTACTGTTAATCCTTCAGCTTTAATTACAGCTTGAACGATTAAGTTAAATTGAACTCTATCAGCTGCCTGATCTTTTAAACCTTCTTTGATCTGTTCAGTTGTTTGTCCTGTAATTTGTTTATATGTATCGAAGTCGATTCCATTTTGTTGTAAGTTTTGGCTCATTTCTTGTACCATCTGTTGTAATTCTTCTTCGATCATAGCTTCTGGAACTTCTACAGGGTTAGCATCTAATACAGCTTGGAAAAGTTCTTGATCATATTTATTTTCAGCTTCTTTTTCTTTGTTTTCAGTTAATTCGTCTTTGATATGAGCAGTTAATTCATCCATAGTAGTAACTCCTTTAATTTCACAATCAGCAACGAATTCTTCATTTAATTCTGGTAATTCTTGAGATTTGATTTCATGTACTGTTACTTTGAATACAGCTTCTTTACCAGCTAAGTTTTCAGCATGATAATCTGCTGGGAAAGTTACAGTGATATCTTTAGTTTCTTCAACAGCCATACCAATTACTTGTTCTTCAAATCCAGGAATAAAGTTTCCAGAACCAATTACTAATGCATAGCTTTCATCTTTACCACCATCGAAAGGTACACCATCTACTGATCCTTCATAATCAATAGTAGCTGTATCACCGTTTTCTACAGTTCCTTCTTTTACTGTCCATTCTGCATTTTGTTTTCTTAAATCTTCGATTCTGTTAGCAACTTCTTCATCAGTTACACTAACTTCATCTTTTGTAATTCCAAATCCTTTATATTGACCTAATTCAACTTCTGGTCTAACTTCAATTGCAACTTTTAATTTTGCATGAGTATCATCGATTTCTTCGATTGATAATTGAGGTTGAGTGATAGGCATAATTTCTTTTTCAGCGATTACTTCCATAAATTTTTCATTACTGAAAGCAATGTTTACTGCTTCATTCCAGATAGCAGCCTTTCCAACCATTTTCTTAACTAATGCTTTAGGAGCTTTACCAGCTCTGAAACCATCAATTCTTACCTGTTTAGCAAGTTTATTTAAAGCTTTATCGCAAGCTCCAGTCCATTCTGAACCTTCGATATCAACGATTAATTCACCGTTGTTTCCTTCTAATTTTGTCCAATTACTATTCATAATATTTTCCTCCAATTTTTCACACGTAACCCATTATACATGAATTATTGAAACTTGCAAATGGTTTACATTTCAATTTTTTCCAATTCTTCTATTTTTTCAAGTAATTCTTCTTCCTGACAACCATATTCGTAACATACATCAGTTAAATCAAGTTCAATATACTGCAAAGTAGCTACATAATAGTGGATTGCCGCAGCGATTAAATTTGCTTCACTTTCATTTTCCTGTGGATAATAGTCATAAACATACATACATAGGAATTCTAATGTAGTATTGAATAATGAAGGATTTTCATCTTCGATATGTCTTGAAAGGATCGTACTGACTTCAATAATTAAATCTGATTCATCTCCCTTAGATAGATAAACTGGGTTAAAGTAGATTTCCTGATTATTTTTAACGACAACCATTTCTTCATCTACCTGCTGATCTACTAAGATCTCGATCACTAATGATTTAGCTAGATTAGGTCGATTAGGATTCTTTAAGAAGACACGGATGGCTGGCAATAGAATACGAATATTTAATGCATCCATCTGATCAATTACCATATATAAAACATCATCACTGCTATCCTTAATTAAAACCTGTTCGATCTCTTCTTCAGAGAAAATCGATTTAAATTTTGAAGCATATTGATTCAATTCCTGTTTTTCCAATAATAGATTATCGTATGCTTCATTAAATAATGTTTCATACTGATAAGGAATATAAGGCATTGAAAGTTCCTTTACAAGGATATCAATTGCTTTGTCAAATTCCTGAAGTTCCTTTAAAATTGTTACATAGATAGAAACTACATCATAATAAGTATCCCCAGCAAGATCCATTGCCAGTTCAGCTTCTACTTTTGCTCTTTGGAATTCCTGCATACCATATAAACAGACTAAACGATAATATCTTACATTTTCATCTGTACGATCTTCCAGCTGTTCTAAGGCTTCACGGTATTTTCCGTTTGCTAAATATTCTTCAATCATATTTTCACCTCGAATTTGCTCCTTTATTTTAATTTAAGAGCCTCTATAATGTCAATACTAGTGCCTTAACAGGGCACTAAAAAAGAGTCATTGACTCTTTCTTATTTACTATACTTTCTTTCTACCCTTAAGGATAAAAGAGTAAGGATCTCATATGGGATCGTCTCTAGATCATTAGCCATATCATAAATAGAAATATGATCACCAAAGATCTCTACTTCATCACCCACATGAACATTTTCATCAACTTTAACCATCATCTGGTCCATGCATACTCTTCCTACAATGGTATATTTATTCCCATTGATATAGACCTGTCTGCCCTGATTTTTACGGATAAAGCCATCGGCATACCCAATTGGCAAAGTAGCGATATATTCATCTTCCTTAGCCTGATAGGTATAACCATAACCAACATAATCTCCCTTGCGGATCTGTTTAACCATCATAACTGTTGTATATAAAGACATAATTGGTTTTACATCCAAAAGATCTTCAAAATAAGGATCGATACCATACATTCCAATTCCAATTCTTCCACAGTTTGTAAAATGATCGGGAATATGCATCATAGTAGCTGAATTAGCTCCATGAATATTGGTAAATTCAAACCCCTGAATCATTTCTTTAAAACGATCACAGGCAATTTTCTGTTCCTTTAAATCACAGTCTGCTGTTGCAAAATGGGTAAATACTCCATCCATAATAATATGAGGATTATTCTTTAATAAAGAATAGACCTGAGATAATTGTTCTTTACTTCGAAGTCCAATTCTATGCATTCCTGTATCTAGTTTGATCTGAACCTTTAGTTCATAATTGATTTTTTCTATATCTTTTGCAAATTCTTCATCAAATACAGTAACAGTGATATCATATAGACTGGCAACTTCTAATGTTTCTTCTTTAACAGTTCCTATTACTAAGATCTGTTTTGTATAACCAGCCTTTCTGATTTCTACTCCTTCCTGTAAAGTAGCTACACAATATCCTTTAATAAAAGGTAAGGGATCAATAGTCTCTAAAACCTTTACTACCCCATGTCCATAGGCATTTGCTTTTAAAACTGCATACATAGGCTTTTGGAATACTGCATAGATTTTATTCAAGTTATCTGTTAATCTATTTAAATCGACATAAGCGTAAGTGTCTCTCAACATTTTTCTCACCTCTTAACACGTACCTTAGTGTATCATAAAAAAAGCATTTTTCAACCTTAAAAAGTAGTCATTGTTCCATCTTTTTTTAGAATATGTATCATATGCTTACATAATTTCAACATTGGCAGATCTGAGGATGAATCTGAATAACCATAGGAGTTTTCATAATCAATGTCAGATAGGTCGATATATTCCTGGATACGAACCACCTTCTGTGCTGATTTACAGTTTTTCCCATAGATTTTTACTTTTCCATTTTCAATACCTGCTTTAGTACCAATGATCTGATCCACAGGCAAATCTGTATATTTTAAATACATTTCTGGAGAAGCAGATACTAAATAAATAATATACCCTTCTTCTTTTTTCTTTTTTAATTCCTCTACCACATTTGTGAAGTAATTAGGAATTAAACATGTTTCATAGAATTCCTTTAGTTCTTCTTCCCTTAAAATGGCAAGAGGAAATAAAATTTTCTGTTTTAAAGGGATAAAGTCGATCAGCTTTAAACCATATAGTATACCATAGGGAATGATTGGAAATAGATAAATGAATGTCCAGGGATGCTTTTTAAGGCAAAAGGGAATCAGTCTTCCCATACTATCCTTTGGAACTAATGTGTTATCAAAATCGAAAAAACAATATTTATGCATGATATTCCTCCTTAAAGATCCATCTTTCATTTTTAAACAGATCTGATAATTCTTCTCCATTGATCGCTGCTTTAATATCCTTGATCAATGTTTTTTCTTCTCCTTCATTATACATTAAAATAGCAAAATAGCCATCTACTACAATAAACGGTACTAAACGTTCATCTTCATGATAATCCTCCAGCTTATCTGTATAGAGATCATAAATTTCATTATTACCATCAAAATCCATATTAACATAATGAAAGGTAATATGATCCTTAAACTCTTCTTCCAAGGCTGGTACTGCAATCTCTTTAAACGCCTGACAATGCTGACAGGTATCCAGATAAAATAAATAGACATCCAGATCTACATCTATACTTTCCTGTTTAGAACTAGAACAGCCAATCAATAAAAATAAACAAAGTAATCCCTTAATGATTTTCTTCATATTCTATAAACTCCCATCTATATTCTTTTAGATCATCTGACAATTCTTCTCCATTTAATACATGAATAATATCATTTGCAAGATATTTTTCCTCCCCTTTTTCATATCCTGAGATTACAAAATAAGGTTCATAAACAATAAGAGGAGTAGACTTGTATTCTTTTTCATCAAATGAATCAAGATGTGTCAGCATTTCATCATATTTTTGCAGCACCTCTTCATCATCCAGATCTAAATATTCAATGGTAAGATCACTAAAGGTCTTATTTAAATAATCTGTTGCATACTCCTTAAAGGTGTCACAATAACCACATCCCTCTATATAATAGACAGTGATCTTTACTGGTCTATTCTCTTTTGGGGTGCATCCTGATAATAATATAAATAAGAAAATAATCAATTTTTTCATAATTGCCTCTTTCTGTATTTCTCTGTCCTTCCCTATTATAAGCAAAACCAGACTAAAAGGCAAATAATTAAGCATTGAATCAAAAGCAATAAATATAATTTGTATAATAAATATAATTATATTACTTGAATAAAAATAATTTTTATAATATAATGTAATCAAGAGGAGATGATGATATGGGATTTACTTGGGTCAATAATGATATAGCCACCCCCAGTGTAACGATCTATGATTCTAATTTCACCTTGAATAAGACGGCCTGCAGGTTTTTTGAAGATACAAAATATGTATTATTAGGGATCGATGAAAACCTGGATCAGCTGGCGATCAAACCTATTACTAAGGAAGAAAAGGAGTTAGGAATCTTTCCTGAAGAAGCCATTCATAAAATATCAGTTGGTAAAAGCTATGGCAGGATTTCTAATAAACAATTTATAGCTAATATCTCTGATAAGTATAATTTAGACTTTGAGGAACAGAAAAGCTATAAATATGATGTAAGGTATGATGAAAAGCAAAAGCTGCTGATTATTCAATTATAAGGGAGTGAGAGTATGATTATTTGGTTAGGGATCATGATTGTATCGGCAATCTTTGAGATCATTACAACGGATCTGGTTTCAATTTGGCTGGTGTTTGGAGCTTTAACAGGATTAATACTAAACCTGCTTCATTTTTCAACAACAGTACAGATCATTGCTGCAGTTATTGTAACTTTGGTAATTGCTGTTGCAGTAAGACCATTCGCTAAAAATTATTTACGCGGAAATATCGTAAAAACAAATATTGACCGCATCATTGGAAAAGAAACTATCTTAATTCGAGCAATTGAGGAAAATCAAAAGGGAGAGGTAAAGCTGAACGGAGAAAGCTGGAGTGCTATCTCACTAAATAATGAACCAATTGCTGCTAATGAAAAGGTAGTGATTGTCGGTATTGACGGAAATAAGCTAATTGTTAGAAAATAAGGAAAGGAAATCTATATGGAAAAAATTATTTTAATTTGTGTTATCGCTATTTTAGTGGTATTTATTTTATCAATCGTTGCTTCTACTATTCGTATCGTGCCTCAGGCAAGCTGTTATGTTGTAGAAAGATTAGGGGCTTATAATAGAAGCTGTAATGTTGGGGTACATATTTTAGTCCCATTTATTGATCATGTTGCAAATAAGGTCTCTTTAAAGGAACAGGTTGTAGACTTTGAACCACAGCCAGTTATCACAAAGGATAACGTTACAATGCAGATCGATACAGTTGTATATTTTCAGATCAGTGATCCTAAGCTATTTACTTATGGTGTAGTAAGACCTTTAAATGCTATTGAAAATTTAACTGCTACTACTCTAAGAAATATTATTGGGGATCTTGAATTAGACCAGACTTTAACAAGCCGTGATATTATTAATACAAGAATGCGTTCGATCCTAGATGAAGCTACTGATCCTTGGGGAATCAAGGTTCATCGTGTAGAAGTTAAAAACATTATTCCTCCTAGAGATATTCAGGAAGCAATGGAAAAACAGATGAGAGCTGAACGTGAAAGACGTCAGGCAATTTTACAGGCTGAAGGTAAAAAGGCATCTGCTATTTTAACTGCAGAAGGTGAAAAAGAAGCTGTGATCTTAAGAGCAGAAGCAGAAAAAGAAGCAGCCATCGCTAAAGCTGCTGGTCAGGCAGAAGCTTTACGTTTAGTTTATGAAGCACAGGCTAAAGGTATTCAATATATTAACGATGCATCACCTAATGAAGGATACATCCAGCTACAAGGTTATAAAGCATTAGAAACATTGGCAAATGGTTCAGCTACAAAGATCGTTATTCCAACTGATTTACAGGGTATTGCAAGTCTGGCAACAACTATAAAAGATATTGTAAAAGATCCAGCAGAATAGGAATCAGGTGGAAATCATGAAATGTGATATCTGTTTTACCCCCATTCCAGTAGGAAGCTATGAATGTCCAAAATGTGGATATAAATATCGAAAAACAACAACTATTAAAAGTTCTACCTTTGATTTTGATCATATTGAAACAGATACAAAAATGCCAACCTTTGATCATATTAAATTAGGTAAACAAAATAATGAGGAAACCATCCCCAGCTTGTATAGTACTTTAAGAAGAACTAATCCAAGAAAAACTCAAACAAGAAAAGCTAATCAAAGAAATTCTGCCAAAGGTAATATTGGTGTTATAATTTGGCTAATTATAATTTTTGTATATTTCTACTTTATGTTTTTCATCGGATAATTTAGAAAGGTTCTCTCCTATATTTTGATATAGGATGGAACTTTTCTTTTTTTTAAATAGAAAACATGATAAAATAATAGCTATACGGAGGGATATATATGTATACTTTAAAAAATGTAAGAATGATCGATCCTAAATCTTCTACAGATACTATTACCAATATCACAATTAACGAAGATCTTATCTATAAGATTGGTGAAATACCTGCAGAAAGTGAGATCATTGATTGTTCAGGATTGATCGTTGGGCCTGGTCTGATCGATGTTCATGTTCATTTTAGAGATCCTGGTCAAACCTATAAGGAAGATATTATCACAGGAGCAAATGCAGCTAAGCATGGTGGTTTTACAACCGTTATTATGATGGCAAATACTAAGCCTGTTATCGATAATGTAGAAACCCTAAAATATGTACTAGAAAAAGGAAAACAGACTGGAATTCATGTACTTTCTTGTGCTTCTATCACTAAAGATATGAAGCAACAGGAGTTAGTAGATATGGAGTCTCTTTTAAAAGAGGGAGCTGCAGGATTTACGGATGATGGTCTACCAATCCTTGATGAAAAGCTATTAAAGCAGGCAATGGAAAAGGCAGTAGAATTACATACTGTATTATCATTCCATGAAGAAGATCCATTGTTTATTAAACAGCCTGGAGTCAATATGGGAAAAGTTTCTAAAGCTTTAAACTATGGAGGAGCTAGTGCTACAGCTGAAGATGTAATGGTAGCAAGAGATTCTATTATTGCTTTAGATACAGGAGCTAGAATCAGCATACAGCATTTATCTTCTAAGAACTCTGTAGCTTTGATTCGAACAATTAAAGCCCTGGGAGCAGATCTTCATGCAGAAGCAACTCCACATCATTTTAGCTTAACTGAAGATATTGTATTAGAAAAAGGAACTTATGCAAGAATGAATCCTCCTCTACGTACAAAAGAAGATCAGGAAGCAATTATCGAAGGTTTAAAGGATGGTACGATCGATATTATTGTAACTGATCATGCTCCACATTCCACTGAAGAAAAAGCAAAGCCTATGGACAAAGCACCTTCTGGAATCATAGGCCTAGAAACTTCATTAGCTTTAGGGATCACAAACCTTGTTCATAAAGGTCATTTAAGCATGCTTCAGCTTTTAGAAAAAATGACTATTAATCCAGCTAGATTCTATAATTTAGAAACAGGTTATATTGAAGAAGGTAATAAAGCTGATCTGGTTGTATTTGATGAAAATGAAAAATGGGTAGTTCAAAAATTTGCTTCAAAAGCAAGCAATTCGCCTTTTACAGGCATGACATTAGAAGGAAAGGTAAAATATACGATCTGTGAAGGTAAAATCGTATATCAGGACAAATAATGGAATTTAGTGTTAAAAGAGATGGTTTAAATTTACATGGAGAATATCAAAAAGCATCAAATAAAGTTGTAATCCTATCCCATGGATTTACAGCTAATTTACATTATTATGATGAATTCGAACCAGTGATTCGCGCTCAAGGATATTCGACTATTCGTTATGATTTTAATGGTCACGGGAAAAGCGATGGAAAACAGCAGGATATGACTGTATTAAATGAAATCAGTGATCTATTTGCAATTATTCAATACGCAAAAGATCTAGGTTATAAGGATATTTATTTACTAGGACAATCTCAGGGTGGCGTAGTATCAAGTATGGCAGCAGGGTATTATCATGATCTAATTAAAGGTTTGATCTTATTAGCACCAGCAGCGACCTTAAAAGATGATGCAATCAAAGGAACATTAATGGGGAAAAATTATGATCCACAGAATATTCCAGATGAAATAGATACAGGATGGTATAAAGTCGGTGGAAATTATTTCAGAGTTGCTCAATTATTACCTATCTATGAAGTAGCAAAGCAATTTAAAGGACCAGTATTATTAATTCATGGTACAAATGACACAGTAGTAGATCCTATTGCGTCTAAACGTTATAATGAAGTCTATGAAAATTGTGAATTTCATCTAGTTGAAGGTGAAAATCACAATATTTCTAATCATAGAGATTTAGCCTTAGAATATATCAAGCAATTCCTGACAAAAAACTAAAAAGCCTTAAAAAGGCTTTTTTTATTGAAACAAAAAAAAGAGATCCAGTAAAGGATCTCTCTTCAGCGTGGCGACGTGCTA
>R17__coassemble_288_pt1 | contig 29895 bp, 32 predicted proteins | sample R17__metabat2_high_PE_012 | metagenome-assembled genome bin R17 | reverse complement strand
GTATCAGTAAGGATCGTCTTCTCTATCATGAAGAGCTTATCTATAACCCTTATCGCGGGGATAAGATCTCTTTAAATAATGCCAGAGCAGAGGAATTTATGACTATTAATGCAATTGGAGAAAAAAGAGCTCAGGCAATTATCGAGGGTAGACCTTATGAATCAATTGAAGAAATTACTAAAGTATCGGGCATTGGGGAAAAATCCTATTATAAATGGAGAGAGTTTTTATGTTTATAATGCTTTTTATCTGTTTTGTTTTAGGGATCCTTATGCATATTCATTTGCTTTATGGTCTGTTATTTGCATTTATTTATCTATGTAAGTGTAAAAAGAAAAAAATAGGGATCCTTTTCATAGGTATATTTTATTTCTATGTCTTTTTATTTACCAGTCATCCTGTAGATCAAATCAATGGAAAGGTCGTGGCAAGCTATGATTATGGGTGTATTATTGAATCAGATTTTCATTATTATTTTACCTATACTGAAGAAAACTATGATCTGGGTACTTTGATCAAAGGAACCTGTCAGTCTGGTGAAATGAGTGAAGCAAGAAATTTTAATGCTTTTTCTTTTAAGGATTATCTTTTTTCTAAAAAGGTTTTTGATGTAATTGAATTAGAGAATATAGAAGTGAGTGAGCATAAAAGTATCAAGCAGTATTTTATAGATTATCTTGATACTTTTTCTTCTCCTGTAAACAGCTATTCTAAGAATCTTTTACTGGGGATCAAGGATGAATATAGTGATAATCTATATGATCTTGTATCGGCTTTATCTTTGCTCCATTTATTTGCCTTAAGCGGAATGCATTTAAGCTTAATAGAAAAATACCTGTTAAAGCTACATCTGCCAAAGAAAATTGTTTCTATTCTATTATGCTTTTATGTGATCCTTGTTAGAGATAGTGTTTCCTTATGGCGATCTTTACTACAAAAATTGTTGAAAAGCTATACTTCCTTAGATTCTTTAAATGCTTTATCTTTGACAGGGGTACTATTATTGCTTTATAATCCATATCTGCTTTATAGTTCGTCATTTATCTTTTCTATGGTGATCTCTCTAGTTATTGAATGTACAAAGAAAATGAAATACAGTTTTATTTATCCCTATTTAGCCTCTATTCCTTTGATTCTTTATAATTCTTATACCCTTCCTATATTAGGAGTGATCTATGGATATTTGTGTACTGATCTAATGGAACTGATTTTTATGATTTTATTTTTAAATGCCCTCCTGCTAGGAAAGCTTAGCCTTATGGTTGAAAAGATCCTTATGGTTTTTGAGAATATTCTTTATTTTTTAAATGACTTTGGTCTAACTCTTATTTTTAGAAAACCATCTATTCTATTTATTGTAATTTATTATCTTATTTTCTATTTCATGATTGAACGTTATCAGAGACATTTATATTTTAAAAGATATCCTGTTTTGCTTTTAAGCATGCTTTTTGCCTGTTATTTTTATGTTTATGTAGATCCATCAGCTATGATAAGTATGATCGATGTGGGTCAGGGAGACTGTTTTTTGATCAAATATCCCTTTGATCATGGAAATGTACTGATTGATACAGGAGGCAGTCTTTATACTGATCTTGCTAAAACAAGGATCATTCCTTATCTTGAATCTATAGGAATCAAGAAATTAGATTATGTGGTGATCACCCACGATGATAATGATCATTGTGGAGCTTTAGAATCATTATGTGAGAATTTTAAAGTATCTGAGGTGATCAAAGAAGGAAAAGACTTTTTAGATTTTAAGTATATTGATCTTGGAAGAGGAGAGGATGAAAACAGTTCAAGTCTTGTTTATACAATTGATTTTTATGGAAAAACTTATTTGTTTACAGGGGATCTTCCAATAGAAAAGGAAACTCTTCTTTGTGAGAAGGTGGAAGATATCGATGTTTTAAAGGTAGGACATCATGGTTCCAATACATCAACCTCTGCTTATCTTTTAGAAAATCTTTCCCCTTCTATTGCTTTGATCAGTGTAGGAAAAAATAATTTATATGGCCATCCTCATCAAGAGGTGATTGAAAGACTAGAGGCCTATGGGGTAAAGATCTATCGTACAGACCAGGATGGTATGGTGGAGATCATTTGTGGTTTTGATCATGAAAAGATCATTACAAAATTACACAATGATTCATAATTGTTCAAAAATATTGAACTTCAAATTTAAAACGCTTGAATTGATTTGTTGATATATTTAAAAAATATGATATAATGGAAAACATGAAAAAGACGAAGATGGAAGAAGAAATAATCAGATATCTTATAGAGAGTCCTGTATGGTGGAAAAGGGCAGAAAAGGGATTATGGGTGCACTTCTGGAGTTGGAGGTTCGATAGGTAGAATCTCACGTAAGCCTGCGTTATCGGGCAATAAGAGGCTATGTTTAACATAGTGAATTTAGGTGGAACAACGATTACTCGTCCTAAAAGGAGGAGTTTTTATTTTGCAGGAGGAAACAAAAATGGCAAAGATTTATTCAAGTGTATTAGAATTGATTGGACATACTCCATTAGTGGAAGTACAGAATTTTGAAAAGGAATTGGATTTAAAGGCAAGATTACTTGTTAAATTTGAAAACTTTAATCCAGCTGGAAGTGCTAAGGATCGTGTTGGAAAGGCAATGATCGATGATGCTGAAGCAAAAGGTATTTTAAAACCTGGTTCTGTTATTATTGAACCTACCTCAGGGAATACAGGAATTGGTTTAGCCTCAGTAGCTACTATTAAAGGCTATAAGCTGATCTTAACTATGCCTGATACTATGTCAGTAGAAAGAATCAATATTTTAAAAGCTTATGGAGCACAGATCGTACTGACTAAAGGTGAATTAGGAATGGCTGGAGCAATTGATAAGGCAAATGAAATTGCAGCTAATACTCCAGATTCATTTATTGCGGGTCAGTTTGATAACCCAGCTAATCCAAAGGCTCATTATGAAACTACAGGACCAGAAATCTGGGAAGATACAGATGGTGCAGTAGATTATCTTGTTGCTACTATTGGAACTGGAGGAACGATCACAGGAACTGGTAAATATCTAAAAGAAAAGAATCCTCAAATGAAGGTGATTGGAGTGGAACCAGAAACCTCTCCATTATTATCGAAGGGATATGCAGGAGCTCATAAAATTCAGGGAATTGGGGCTAATTTTATTCCTTCTGTATTAGATACAGATCTATTAGATGAAGTTTTAACAGTAAATAATGAAGATTGCTTTACTTATTCAAAATTATTAACTAAAAAAGAAGGCGTACTAGTAGGAATCTCTGCTGGAGCAGCTTTAAAAGCAGCCTGTGACGTAGCTTCTAGAGAAGAAAATAAAGGAAAAACAATTGTTGTAATTCTTCCTGATAGTGGAGACCGTTATTATTCTACACCATTATTTCAGGAATAAAAGGAGTCAGTAAGATGGATACCAATGACGTAAAAAATGTAGTAGATACGATCGTTGCAGATTATTCTAAAGATCGAGCAATCGATAAAATGGAATTTTATACCAGACCAGATAAACAGGATGTTTTAGAGCTGATCGATAAGCTTCTGGTTATTTTATTCCCAGGCTATTATAGTGATCGTGTATATAAGGTCTATGATCGTAAAGCAAGTATGATCACTGTTATCGAAGATACGATCTATCGTATGAATAAGCTTTTAATGCTTGTTCTTCCTTATGATGAAAAGTATCAGAGTCAATGTCGTTCAATTATTGAAATTAGAGCGAGTGAAATTACTAATGAATTTTTTAAACGTATTCCTAAAATAAGAGAATACCTTGATACAGATCTTCAGGCTATTTTAGATGGAGACCCTGCAGCTACTAATAAGGATGAAATTATTTTATGCTATCCAGGCTACTATGCAATTGCGATCAATCGTTTAGCCCATGAATTATATTTATTAAATGTTCCTATGATCCCACGTATGATGACTGAACATGCACATAATTTAACTGGAATCGATATTCATCCTGGTGCTACTATTGGAAAATATTTCTGTATTGACCATGGAACTGGTATTGTAGTAGGGGAAACAACTGTGATTGGAGAACATGTTAAATTATATCAGGGGGTTACACTTGGGGCATTATCTACCCGTGGTGGGCAGGCTTTACGAGGAACTCATCGTCATCCTACTGTTCGTGATAATGTAACGATCTATTCAAATGCATCGATCCTTGGTGGAAATACAGTAATTGGCAGTGGCTGTGTTATTGGAGGAAACGTATCTATTACGATCTCTATTCCTGAAAATACAAAGGTAAGTGTAAAAGGACAGGAATTGCATATTCGTAAGGATGATGAAGTCTATTCCAATTTTGAAGAACTTGGGGAATTTATTTAAAGATAGGATAAAATCCTATCTTTTTAGTTTAATAAAATCATTTTAAAAGATATAATTAATTTATGAAAACGTTATAAATATTAAGGAGGACTATAACAATGGGAAAATTTCCTAAAGGATTTTTATGGGGTGGAGCTACTGCTGCAAACCAATTCGAAGGTGCTTATTTAACAGATGGTAAACAATTATCAGTACCAGATATGTTACTAGGTGGAGATGTAAATACTCCTAGAACATTCTTACCAAAGATTGATCCAACTGCTTTCTATCCTTCACATGATGCAATCAAATATTATGAACATTACAAAGAAGATATCGCTTTATTCGCTGAAATGGGATGGACTGTATTTAGAATGTCTATCAACTGGGGTCGTATTTATCCTAATGGGGATGAAGCAGAACCAAATCAGAAAGGTTTAGATTTCTACAAATCTGTATTTGAAGAATGTCATAAATATAACATGGAACCATTAGTAACTTTATGTCACTATGAAATTCCATGGAATATTGTAACTAAATATGGTGGTTTCTCTAATAGAGAAGTTATCGACATGTTCGTTAAATATGCTACTACTTGCTTTAAAGCATACAAGGATGACGTTAAATATTGGTTAACATTTAACGAAATCAATATCGCTTGTATGGGTGAAGGTGGAATTGGTAACTTATATGGTTTAGGTATCATGGAAGAAGAAGATATCAACTCTACTGAAAGAATTCCATTAAACAAATTAAAATCTAACCCACAGAGAACATGGACTGCATTACATAATGAATTCGTTGCTTCTGCATTAGCAGTTATTGAAGGTCATAAGATCAACCCTGATTTCATGATTGGTAACATGATCGCTCATGGTACAGTTTATCCATTAACTTGCCATCCAAAAGATATGTTAGCTGCTCAAAGACAGGATAACTTATTAAATAATATTTGTGGTGACGTTCAGGTTCGTGGTGAATATTCTTCATTCGCTAAACGTTTCTTCAAAGAAAATAACATTGATACTTCATTTATGACTGAAGAAGATCTTGCTATTATCAAAGAAGGTACTGTAGATATGTATACATTCTCTTACTATTCATCAAACTGTGTAACTGCAACTCAGGATGTAGAAGAAACAGCTGGTAACATGGTAAAAGGTGCTAAGAACCCTTATGTTAAAGCATCTGACTGGGGATGGCAGATCGACCCTGATGGTTTAAGATATACTTTAAACTTATTACATGAAAGATATCCACACACTCCATTAATGGTAGTAGAAAATGGTTTAGGTGCATTCGATAAGGTTGAAGAAGATGGTTCAATCCATGACCCATATCGTATTGATTACTTAAGACAACATATTAAAGCTATGGCTGAAGCTGTTGAAGATGGAGTTCCTCTAATTGGTTATACTACTTGGGGACCAATCGACCTAGTTTCTGCTGGAACTGGACAATTTGCTAAACGTTATGGATTTATCTATGTTGACCGTCATGATGATGGAACTGGTGATTTCGCTAGAAGCCGCAAGGATTCATTCTTCTGGTATCAGAAAGTTTGTAAATCAAACGGAGAAGAAATTCCTGAATAGATTAAAACAAAAAATCGAGTTAGATAAAAATCTAACTCTTTTTTTATTGATGATAGTAGAAGATACTGATCATCATTACAGTTCCTTCTTCGCAATTTTCATAGGCATTTTTATTTCCGTTAAAATCAATCACTATATGATAATAATCATGATAATCTTCTATTTTTTCTTCCTTTAAATTTAATAGGGTATAATGATCATCTTCTAAAATATAGTAAAACTGCAAAGAGTAGTCGAGAATATTTTCCTGTTTAAAATCAGGGATCGTACCATTATAAAGCCCATTATTGATTTTAGTCGTTCCATCATGATCAATGTCATATTCATAGTCATAGCTGGCAAAGTTATCTTCAAGCTCAAAGGCTTTTAATACCTCATCTACCTCACTGCCTATCTGGATATGATTAATAGACAGATGCTTTCCTTCAAGTAGATCACTGTCTGTTTCCATTCCATCTTCATCTAGGATCAGTTTATAGGCACAGCTTTGTTCAAAGGGATCAGACCATACATCTTCCATGATTCCTGTATTCTTTTCTAAAGAATTCGTTTCACTGTTGATTTCTATGGAAATCAGATCTGTATCAGAATTTCTTTGTGTGCAGGATGATGTGCTTAGAGCAATCAGGATAATAGCTATAAGCTTCCATAATTTATTCATACTGTTTACCTCTTTTTATTCTTTCTAAAAATAGTATAGCACTATTTAAAAACTTTTGGGATTTTCTTTAGATCAAATGATTTCTTACAGTTGTATAGCCTATTTTACTTTAAAATTTCTCTATTTTCTTTTATAATAAAAAATACAGGGGGTGAGAATATGATCTATGTTTTATATGGGGATGAAGAATTTCTACTAGAAAAAAAGCTGAATGAATTAAAGGAAAAATATAATATCTCAATGGAAAATATGAATCTGAATGTTTATGATGCTTTGGAAACCCCAATTCAGGAGATCATAGATGATTGTAATATGCCATCCTTTTTTAGTGAGTATAAAATGGTTTTAGTAAAAAATCCTTATTTTTGTACTACTCAAAAGGTTAAGGCTGAACTAAGCGGACAAAGTCTAAAACCGTTAGAAGATTATTTAACTCATCCTTATGAACAATGTATCCTGATTATTTATCATACAATTAAAAACTTTGATGAACGAAAATCCATCGTTAAAAAGCTTAAAAAGTATGCAACCTTTGTTTTATTTGAAAAGCTAGTCCCTTTATCATTTAAGGCAACAATAAGAGCTTCAATTACCGCAAGAAATTGCGAAATTGAAGAAAAGGAATTAGAATATTTATTAGCTTTACTGCCAGATGATCTGATGAACGCATCTAATGAAGTGGAAAAGCTATGCTTATATACAAATAAGATCACTAAAGAAGATATTGATTTGATTATCACAAAGCCTAGAGAGCAGAATGCATTTGAACTGGTTAATGCTATCTTAAGTAAAAATCAGGCTAAAGCAATCTCTATTTACAAGGATCTGATGGTTTTTAATGAAGAACCAATTAAACTGATCGTTATGATCGCTGGACAGTTTCGATTATTGTATCAGGTTAAGCTTTTAAGTAATAAGGGATATAATGATCAGGAAATAGGCAAAATCCTGTCAATCAATCCTTATCGAATTAAATATTTAAGAAAAGATATGGCCAGATATGGACTTAAAGATTTAAGCTATTATCTAGATGAATTATCACAGCTGGATCTTTCTATCAAGAAAGGGGAACTGGATAAATATATGGCATTAGAACTGTTTTTGATGAAGGTGAGGTAATGAATATGGAATCATTAAAAGAGTTATATAAAATAGGAGTAGGACCAAGTTCATCTCATACATTAGGTCCTAAAAAGGCTGCAGCCTATATTATCAATAAATATCCAGATTTAGAGAGTGTTGAGGTCTATTTATATGGTTCTTTGGCTTTAACAGGGAAGGGACACTTAACAGATTATATTATTCAGCAGGAGTTTAAAAAAATACCATGTAATATACATTTTATATCTGATTCTTTACCTTATCATCCTAATGGAATGAAATTTGAGGTCTATAAAAAGGGAATCAAGATGGCTGAACATTACATTTATTCAGTAGGAGGAGGAAAAATCGAGGTTGAAGGAGAAAAATTACCTGATGCCAGAAATGTTTATCCTCATAATACAATGACAGAGATCCTGGAATATATTGAAAAAGAACATATCAGTCTATGGGATTATATTTTACGTTTTGAAGATGATGATATTGTTGATTATCTTCGCTTAGTTCTGGATACTATGTTTAATGAGGTAAAAGCAGGAATCAGTGATGATAGTGTGATCCCAGGTAAACTGAAATTAAAACGAGTAGCTAAAACAATGTATACACAGGCACTTAATACCAGAAGAGAAAGTGACCGTGAAAAGCTTCTGATTGCTTCCTATGCCTATGCAGTAGCTGAAGAAAATGCCAGTGGTAAAACGATCGTAACAGCTCCAACCTGTGGGGCAAGTGGAGTATTACCTGCCGTTTTATATTATGCAAGAAAAGAATTAGGATTGCATCGTATCGATATTGTTAAGGCCTTAGGAGTAGGGGGATTGTTTGGAAATGTTATTAAAACAAACGCAACTATTTCTGGTGCCGATGGAGGATGTCAGGCTGAGATCGGTTCTGCCTGTGCCATGGCTGCTGCAAGCTATGCATGGATCCTGGAACTTAACAATTCATTGATCGAATATGCTGCAGAAATGGGGATGGAGCATAACCTTGGCTTGACCTGTGACCCAGTAGGGGGATATGTACAGATCCCATGTATTGAAAGAAATGGATTTGCAGCGCTAAGAGCAATTGATGCTGGTCTGCTGGCAAAGCAGTTAGGATATATCCGTAAAAATAAAGTCCGTTTTGATAGTATTGTAAAGGTTATGTATGAAACGGGTAAAGATTTAGCTTCTCCTTATAAAGAAACATCACTTGGAGGTTTAGCTAGAGAGGTCAAAATGTAAATGAACAGCATTTATATTCACGTGCCTTTCTGTCATGCAATCTGTTCCTATTGCGATTTTACAAAGTTTATTTATAATCCTAAATTTGTAAGAGGATATCTAAATGAATTAAAAAAAGAGATCTCTCAATATTCCTTTGATCAAAAGACCTATACGATCTATATTGGGGGAGGAACTCCCAGTGCTTTAGAAATCGATGAGCTAAAGGAGCTTCTTGAAATTGTGCAGCCATTTCTTCCCTGTAAAGAATTTACAATTGAGTGTAATCCAGAATCATTAACCCTAGATAAGCTAAGGCTGATGTATCAAATGGGGGTCGATCGTTTAAGTATTGGTGTGCAGACTTTTCAGGATGAACTGTTAAAGGCAATCAATCGTCAACATTCCAGTAAAGATGCCTATCGCTGTATTAAAGAAGCTAGAGAGGTGGGATTCAAAAATATATCTATTGATATGATGTACAATCTGCCTCATCAAAGTTTAGAATTACTAGAAAAGGATCTAGCTATTGTTAAGGAATTGCCAATTACGCATTTATCCTATTATTCATTGATCCTGGAAGAAAAAACAATACTATCTATTCAGAAATATCAGCTGGAAGATGATTATGAATTCAGTGAAATGATCAAGCATTATCCATTACCCTTTAAACGATATGAGATTTCTAATTATGCTTTAGAAGGGTATGAATCTAAGCACAATAAGGTTTACTGGCATAATGAACATTATTACGGCTTTGGACCAGGAGCCCATGGCTATCTTGGCAATATCAGATATCATAATACGAATTACGTAGCCAAATATATAAAGGGCGAAAATAAAGTGGAAAAAGAAGAAATTGATCTGGAAGATATGATGTTTGAAGAAATCATGCTGGGATTAAGATTAGTAGAGGGAATTGATCTTGCTCATTTCTATCAGAAATATTCAAAGAATCTATTAGAAGTGTTTCATGATGTGATTCAGAAAAATATAAAACAAGGTCTTTTAGTAATAGAAAACGGATCTTTGCGAACTACAGAGCTGGGATTTGATCTATTAGACAATATATTATTAGATTTTTTAAAATAGAAAAGAAAATTAGCACTAAAGTGTTGACAGTGCTAATTTTTTATGTATAATATAGTTAGCACAAGAGGAAAAAGAGTGCTAAAAGGAGTGATTAGATGCTGACAGATAGACAGATTATTATATTTAAAGCAATCGTTGATGCTTTTGTAAATACTGCCGAACCAGTTGGGTCTAAATACTTACTTGAAAGATTTAAGTTACCTTATTCAAGTGCAACAATTCGAAATGAAATGGCAAAGCTTGAAGAGATGGGTTATCTAGAAAAAACACATGTTTCTTCAGGTAGAATTCCTAGTATTAAAGGTTATCAGTTATATGCTGCATATAGTGGTAAAAAAGAAATTGATGATCAGGTTAAAAATCAGGTTCAACAGATTTTTAGCTCTAGAGGAAAAACATTGTCTGAAATTGTTCATGAAAGCTGTCAGATGCTAAGTGAACTTACCCATTTAACAACTGTTGCCTTGGGCCCAGATGCAAGATTTGAAACATTACAGAGAATTACCATTGTTCCGATCAGTAAGGATAAAGTGAGTGTAATTATTGTTACTAGTGAGGGACATGTAGAAAATAGAACATTTATTCTAGGTAAAGAGTATTCTCTGGAGGATTTGAATTCTTGTGTTGATATCATGAATGATATGCTGATTGGAACACCAATCAATCAGGTGATCATCCGACTAGAAAAGGAAGTAAAGCCTTTGCTTGCTGCTCGTATTCATGAGCATGAAGTTTTATTCAAAGCTTTTCTTGAAGCTTTCGTTAAATTTGCAAGTAAGGATGTTTATTTCTCTGGAAAGGAAAATATGATCTATCAGCCTGAATTTAATGATGTCAATAAGCTTAGACGTTTGATTAGTGCATTTGAGAATGCGCAGACTTGGAATCTGATAGGAGTAGATCAACAGGAAGGCGTTACAGTAAAAATTGGTGAAAGATTACCAAATAGTGATGTACAAGATGTTTCTATCATTTCGAGTTCATTTAAAACCGGAAATGAGCAGTTTGGATCTATTTCAGTTATAGGGCCAACAAGAATGCCTTATGAAGAAGTAGTGTCTCTGGTTGACTATATTTCAAAAAATATTGAAAATCTATTTCTAGATGAGGAAGAATAAAGAGGTGAGTTTATGGCTGACGAAAAAGTAAATGAAATGGAAGAAGAAGAAACTCCAAAAGCTCCTGAAACTGAAGAAGAAGTTGAAGAAGTAGAAGAAGTTTCTGTAGAAGATCAATTAAAAGCAAAGCTTGCTGAAATGGAGCAGGAAGCTACTAAATGGAAAAATGAATACTATCGTGTTTATGCTGATATGGAAAACTTAAAGAGAAGACTTCAGAATGAACATGCTAATTCATTAAAGTACATGCTTCAGGGATTTGCTGAAGATCTGCTTCCAGTTGTAGATAATTTAGAACGTTGTATGAACGTAAAAGAACCTACAGATGAAGTTAAGAACTTTATCAAAGGAATCGAAATGGTCAACAATCAGTTTGTTAATGTATTAAAACAGCATGGTGTTGAACAGATTGAAACTGAAGGAAAAGAATTTGATCCTAATTTCCATCAGGCAGTAATGATGGTACAGGATGAAAACTATGGATCAGGAATGATCGTAGAAGAATTACAAAAAGGATATAAACTAAAGGACAGAGTAATCCGTGCATCTTTAGTTAAAGTAAATGAATAATCAAGGAGGATATTTATTATGGCAAAGAAAGTAATCGGTATTGACTTAGGTACTACAAACTCATGTGTATCTGTTATGGAAAATGGAGAAGTTAAAGTAATCGCTAATCCAGAAGGAAATCGTACTACACCATCTGTAGTATCATTCAAAAATGGAGAAATCATCGTTGGTGAAGCTGCAAAACGTCAGGCAGTAACTAACAAGGATACAGTTTCTTCTATTAAGAGAAAAATGGGATCTGGAGAAAAGGTAAATGTTAATGGTAAAGCATATACTCCTCAAGAAATCTCAGCAATGATTTTACAAAACTTAAAAGCAACTGCTGAAGCTTATTTAGGTGAAACAGTTACTTCTGCAGTAATCACAGTTCCTGCATATTTCAATGATGCTCAAAGACAAGCAACAAAAGATGCTGGTAAGATCGCTGGATTAGAAGTAGAACGTATTATCAACGAACCTACTGCTGCAGCATTAGCATTTGGATTAGATAAATTAGACAAAGAACAGACAGTATTAGTATATGACTTAGGTGGTGGTACTTTCGACGTATCAATCCTAGACTTAGCAGATGGTACATTCGAAGTATTAGCAACTGCTGGTGATAACATGTTAGGTGGAGATGACTTCGATAAATGTGTTATGGATTATATGATTTCTGAATTTAAGAAACAAGAAGGTATTGATTTAAGCCGTGACAATATGGCTATGCAAAGAATTAAAGAAGCTGCTGAAAAAGCTAAGAAAGATTTATCTGGTATGTTACAGACTCAAATCTCATTACCTTTCATCTCAGCAGGTGCAAATGGTCCAGTTCACTTAGATATGACATTAACAAGAGCTAAATTCGATGAATTAACTCGTCACTTAGTTGAAAAGACAGTAGGTCCAGTTAGACGTGCATTATCTGATGCAGGTATGAGCTCTAGCCAAATCGATCAAGTATTATTAGTTGGTGGATCAACTCGTATCCCAGCTGTACAAGAAGCTGTTAAACGTGAATTAGGAAAAGAACCAAATAAATCAGTTAACCCTGATGAAGTAGTATCTATGGGTGCTGCAATTCAAGGTGCAGTTATTACTGGTGATGTTAAGGATATCGTATTATTAGACGTTACTCCATTATCATTAGGTATTGAAACTATGGGTGGAGTTATGACTGTATTAATCGAAAGAAATACAACTATCCCAACTGAAAAATCACAGATTTTCTCTACTGCTGCAGATAACCAGCCAGCTGTTGATATCAACGTTTTACAAGGTGAACGTACAATGGCTAAGGATAATAAACAATTAGGTTTATTCCAATTAAATGGTATTCAACCAGCTCCTAGAGGAGTTCCTCAGATCCAGGTAACATTCAAGATCGACGTTAACGGTATCGTAAATGTAACTGCTAAAGATTTAGGTACAAATAAGGAACAATCAATTACAATCCAAAACTCAACTGGTTTAAGTGATGCTGAAATTGATCGTATGGTTAAAGAAGCTGAAGCTAATAAGGCTGATGATGAAAAGAAACGTAAAGATGTTGAAACTAGAAATAAAGCTGAACAGATGATCAATGAAATTGATAAATCTTTAAGAGAACAAGGTGACAAGATCGACGCTAATTCAAAAGCTCAGGCTGAATCATTAAAGAATGAATTACAAACTGCATTAAATAACAATGATATGGCTACATTAGAAGCTAAGATGAGTGAATTAGAACAGATGGCTCAACAAATGGCTGCATACCAATATCAACAACAACAACAAGGTCCAACAGGAACTAATACAAATGATGATGTAATGGATGCAGACTTCACTTCAAATAACTAATTAAGAATCATTTAGCCAAGGATCAATTCCTTGGCTTACTTATGTATATAAATAAAGGTGGTGTAATATATGGCTGAAAAAAGAGATTACTATGAAGTATTAGGTGTTGATAAAAGCGCTGATGCACAGACAATCAAAAGAGCTTATCGTAAGATGGCCAAACAATATCACCCCGATGTCAATAAAGCTCCTGATGCTGAAGAAAAGTTTAAAGAAGTACAGGAAGCTTATGATGTCTTATCAGATGAAAATAAAAGAGCTGCATATGATCGCTATGGTCATGCTGCTTTTGATCAGAATGCTGGTGGCTTTGGAGGAGGCTTCAATGGTGCTGGTGGATTTGGATTTGATGATGTTGATTTAGGGGATATCTTTAGTTCCTTCTTTGGTGGCAGCACTGGTGGTTCACGTCAAAGAAGAAGTGGTCCTACAAGAGGACAGGATAGAGGAATGCAGGTTACAATTGATTTTATGGAATCAATTAATGGAACAAAGAAAGAAATCAAGGTTAACTTTGAAGACAAGTGCCCACATTGTAACGGTACTGGGGCAAAGGATCCTAATGATGTTGTTACATGTTCTCGCTGTAATGGAGCAGGTAGAATCCGTGTTCAGCAGCGTACTGCATTTGGTAACTTTGTTCAGGAAAGTGCTTGTCCAAACTGTAATGGAACCGGTAAAGAAGTTAAAAATAAATGTCCACATTGTGGTGGAACTGGTTATACAAGCAAGACTGAAACTATTACTTTAACTATTCCAGCAGGTATTGCTACTGGTCAACAATTAAGAGTACCTGGTAAAGGATATAGAGGAAGTAACGGTGGGGAAAACGGTGATCTTTATGTTGAAATCATTGTTAGAGAACATCCTCATTTCAACCGTCAGGGACAGAATATCGCTATTACAGTTCCAATCTCAGCAATTGATGCTACTTTAGGATGTAAGATTGAAGTACCTACACCTTATGGTGAAGTTTCTTTAACGATCCCAGAAGGTACTCAGCATGGTTCTACCTTTAGAATCCGTGGCAAGGGAGTTAAGAGCATCAGATCAGACAGCTATGGTGATGAATTTGTAACTGTTGAAATCAAGATCCCTACTAAGCTTACAAGAGAAGAAAGAGACTTATATGAAAAATTAGCAGGTCATACTACTAAGAAGACTTCTCCTTTTGAAAACTTTAAACGTCAATTTAAGAAATAAGCAGAAGCGAAAGCTTTTGCTTTTTTATTTTGTTGCTTTTTATCTAAAGGGGAATTATACTGTTTTTGGGTGAGGTTAATGAAAAAAATAATATTAATAGGGATGCTGTTACTTTTATGTGGATGCAGCAATCAGCAAAGTGATTCTATTAAACAGATTTATAGTGATGCCTTTGAGCATACTTTTAAAAGTGATTATTCTTATTACTCTATAACCAGTGAAGCTAACAGTGATGATCAAAGTATTTCCTATGCGATGTATTTTATTGATGATGAAAATATCAATTATATCTGTTATACAGGTAATTATACAAATGATCAGATCAACTATGGAACTATCACAGCTACTGTAGATGGAGATTACGTAAAATATGTGTGTGAATCAAGGAATAGTACTTTTTCCTATCTTAGTACTACCAGCTCCCTGGTAACTACTAAAAGTAATGTATTTGATTATGATCAGGTAGAAATAAATACTAAACGTTCATCTATTATAGAGGATGGGGTTGATCTTTATTATGAAAGTGCAGGAAACTATGTTCATATGCTGGTAACTATTGAAAATAATCAAATCGTAAAAGAAGAAATCACAACCTATGAAGATAAAGATTATGAATCCTTAGCATATACTAATATTACTTATTATGAATCTATTGATCTTTCTTTTGATGAAGAAGTAGCAAAAGCAAGAGGGCATAAAGGAGATTCAATTGAGGTATTAGAAGAATATCTAAGTCGAGATGATTTATGAAAATTACTCTAGCTTTATTGTGGTTTATTTTCATGTCATACCTTTCTCATGAAAAAGGGGAACAGACTAAAAAGAGATCGATAATGATCATGAGTTTTCTTCCTTCCTTTATGCTTCCTTATCATCTTATAATACGTAAAATTGCCCATGTTTTTCTGTTTTGTGTATTTACATTATTGATGATGAATATAAATTCATGGTTATTTCTATTTGCCTTATTATGGGGCTATTTTGATGAATATACGAAAAGAAATATTGATGGAAGACATTGTGACATAGAAGATATTATGCTCAATATACTAGGAGTGGGAGTTGGAATAGTAATAAAGCTGCTTTAATAGCAGCTTATTTTAGTTCTGGTAATATTAGTTCAAAATAGATTTTTACTAGGTCATCCTTTTTCATTCTTGCATTTAAGGGAGAAGTAGAAGGAAGATAGATTGCTTCGATTTTCAGCTTGTCTTTTAAATATTGATTATAAAGATCATAAGCCTTTCTTCCAGTGGTAAAGATTGTATGAACCTCACTTTTGGATAAAATCATTTCAATATCATTGACTTTCACATTTTGAATCGAACTATCTTTTGCTCCATCTATTTCACAGCTTTCAATTACATCCCATAAGGCAATATGATGACTGTGAAGAAAACGTATTTTATCATCTATTGTTTCTAGCTTACAGTTAAATAATTGTTCCATAACAAGCCAGAAACGATTTTGCTTATGTCCATAGTAGAAACCAATTTCCCTTGATTTAGGAGATGGAAATGAACCAAGGATCAGGATACGACTTTTAGAATCATAAATAGGTTCTAAGGTATGAGTGTGATATTCTAACATATAAAAAAAGAGATGATCACTCATCTCAAGACTGTGTAAGGTTTATCCGTTTTTCTTTAAAGTTCTTAATGCTCTTGCAGAAGCTCTAACTTCAGTTGGAACACCGTCGATCATTACAACTGCTTTTTGTAAGTTAACGTTCCATCTTCTTCTAGTTGCATTTAATGCATGAGAACGATTGTTTCCTGACATTGGACCTTTACCAGTTAATTGACATTTTCTAGACATTTCATTTACCCCCTTTTTAGTGGTTATCATACTGTAAAATAATACCATTTTTAGATAATAAAATCAAGTATTTGTTGCAAAATACCTTTAAAAATATTTGAATTACTTTTTTTAAGGCAATGTAATCATATCATATCTAAAGTATTTGTCAACATTTGTTTATCAGTTTTAGAAAAATTGTTGACATCTAACTTTTTTTTAGTATATTTATAGCGTACATAATTATATGATATTATTTGCATAAATTAGACAAATTATGTATAATGATTTATGTATAATCAATTTTATTGATTAAGAATTGGAGGTTTCTACATGATTGAAAAGAATACAAAATTAGGTAGTATAAATTATTCAAGTAGTGTTGTTGCTCAAACTGCTGGAGGGGCTGCAACTGAGTGTTATGGGGTTGTTGGAATGGCAAGCCAGAAAATGATCAAAGATGGAATCTATGAATTATTAAAAAGAGACAACTTTGAAAAGGGAATTGTAACCAGTGAAGGATTAACTGGATTGATTATTGATATGTATGTATTTCTTGCTTATGATGTTAAGATTTCAGAAATCGTTTTAGAAGTACAAAAAAGAGTAAAATATGTAATTGAAACAACTTTAGATGTACCTGTTGAATCAGTAAATGTTTACGTTCAAGGTCTTAAAGTGATCGAATAGTGGAGGAATAAGATGGAAAAGGTTACTGCTAAGCAATTTAAGCATATGGTTAAATGTGGAGCATCTTTACTTCACAACCAGCTTGCTGTAATTGATGCATTGAATGTATTCCCAGTTCCTGATGGTGATACTGGTACAAATATGTCAATGACATTTACAAATGGATATAAAGAAATCGAAAATATGGACTCTGATAGTATCTATGATTTATCAAAGAAATTATCTAGAGGTTTATTAATGGGAGCAAGAGGAAACTCTGGGGTTATCTTATCTCAAATCTTTAGAGGATTCTCAATGGCTCTTGAAGGTAAAAAAGAAGTCGACGCTGTTGAATTAGCTGAAGCTTTCGCAAATGGTGCAAAGGTTGCTTATAAAGCTGTTATGAGACCAGTTGAAGGTACTATTTTAACAGTTATTCGTGAATCAACTGAAGCAGCATGTAAATTTGTTAAACCAGGAATGAGCATTGAAGAAGAATTTGCTTATTTCGTAGCTGCTGCAGAAGCATCTCTAGAAAGAACTCCTGAATTATTACCTGTATTAAAGGAAGTAGGAGTTGTAGATAGTGGGGGAGCTGGTTTATTATTAGTATTAACTGGTTTCTTATCATCTATTGTTGGGGATGAAATCAAATATGTTGAAAATACTGGAACAGCTGATACTACAGCACAGTCAAAGGTTGAAAATGATAGTGAAGAAGGATTTGGATACTGTACTGAATTTATCCTGAGATTAAACGAAGGATTAGTTGAAAAATTCTCAGAAGATCAGATGAAAAAGGAATTAGAATTATTACCTGGTAATTCAATTGTTTGTGTACAGGATGAAGATATTGTCAAAGTGCATGTACATACTTTAAAACCTGGTAATGCATTAAATATCGGTCAAAAATTCGGTGAATTTATTAAGCTAAAGATTGAAAATATGCAGGAACAGCATAGTAATTTAATCGCTGATGGTAAAGCACCAGATCAAAAGAAGGAAGAAGCTCCTGTAGAAGAAAAAGAAATGGGATTGATCGCTGTTGCTGCTGGTGATGGTATCAAGGATATGTTCATGGAATTAAATTGTGATCATGTTGTTAGTGGTGGACAAACTATGAACCCTTCTACTGAAGATATCGTAGCTGCAATTCGTGCTATTCATGCTAAGAATGTTATTGTATTACCAAATAACTCTAATATCGTCATGGCTGCTTCTCAGGCTGCTACAGTATTAGAAGATGAAATCAATGTTGTAGTTATTCCATCTAAGACTATTCCTCAAGGATTATCAGCATGTATCATGTATAATCCTGAAGGTACTATCGATGAAAATGTTGCAGATATGACAGATGCTATTTCTAATGTAAGAACTGGTCAGGTTACTTATGCAATCAAGGATACAAATATCGATGGTATCGATATTAAAGCTAACCATTATATGGCAATGGTTGAAAAGAATATTGTTGCTTGTGTACCAACTAAGGTTGAAGCTGCTATTAAAGCTTTAAAGGGTATTCTAACTGAAGATGATGAAATTATCACTTTAATTTATGGTGAAGGTGTTACTCAGGAAGAAGTAGATGAAATTGCGGCTTACCTAGAAGAAAATTCAGAAGCTGAAGTTGAAGTACATAATGGTAAACAGCCAGTATATTCATTCTTAATTGGCGTAGAATAAAATATAAAAATGAAGCATTGAACTTAGTTCAGTGCTTTTTCTTTTGTATTTACATATAAATATGGTACAATAGGAACACTTATAAGCAGGTGAAATAAATGAAATGTAAATATTGTGGAAACGAACTTGAACAGGGGAGGATCGAAGTAAAAGCAATATCTGGAAATGGATTGGCTTATCCTCTTATTTCCTATATTAAAAATAAAGGAATTTTAAAGAATAGACTTAGACTTAAAGAGAAGGAAACAGGATATTATTGTAACAGCTGTGGGATCGTCTTTAGTGAATATCATATTGTGAAAGGAAAGTAATTATGTTTAATGTGGAACAGATCATCAAATCTATCAGATCTAATTTAACTGGAAATTCTTATAAAGACCTTACTATGTTAGAAGAAATGTATGCTAAATATGAGAATCATCCAAATAGTAAAGAAATAATTCAAGAATTAAATATTATTGCCTTTTCATTATTGAATGAAAAGGATCAGATCCATAATGTAGAAGAATGCTATCAGGAAATTGGTGAAATGATTGCCATGAAAAAATATGAAGATGCCTATGAATCAATTGAAGATCTAATCAAAAAAATAGAACCCTACAAAGTAAAAGGTACCTATGATATTCATGAAGATATAGAGGCAGTTGTTATTTATTCTATGAATCATCTTCCAATTGAAAACAGCAGACTTCCTTATAGTAAGGTATATGAGCTAGAGGGGATCATACTAGCAAGAATGGAAAGATATGATGAAGCTATTCAAGCTCTTGATCATGCAATTGAATGGAATCCTGGATGCAATTACTATCGTATAGAAAAAGCTGATCTATATCGTTTAAAAGGAGATATTGAACAGTTTATGACACTTAACTTAAATCTATTCCCTTATCTATGTAAAGCTGAATATGTATCTACAGTTTATCGTAATATTGGATATTATCTGATAGAAAAGAAGGATTACGAAAATGCAATCTGTTCCTTAACTCTAAGTCTGAATTATCAGGAAAGTGATTCAACCTATCAGGAATTATCTTATATTCAAAATATACTACAGCATGAAATAGATTATCCAACAATGGAAAAAATGGAAAGAATGTCTAAAAAATATCATATTCCTTTATCGTTAAATGAAGAACTGTTAAGCTATATCTATACATTTGGAATGAATTATCTTGAAAAAAATAAAGAAACAGGAAAATATTTACTTCATATTTTATACGATCTTACCAAAGATGAAGAACTATCCAAATACTAAAAAGACCATACCGAAGTATGGTCTATTTTAGTTATAAAGTTTTTAATTAGCAAACTTCAGCAGCACCGTATGGGTTACCTTCGTTGAAGTTACGAGCATTTTCCATAGTAACAACAGCGATAGCTTGTAATGCTTCACGAGTAAAGAATGCCTGGTGAGAAGTTAATACTACGTTAGGGAACATTAATAATCTACCAGTGATATCATCTGCGATAGCAATATCAGATCTATCAGTATAAACGTTTAAGTCTTCACCTTCATATACGTCTAATGCTACAGCATGGAATTTACCAGCTTTTAATGCAGCAATTAAAGCTTCAGGATCGATGATTGGTCCACGGCTTGTATTAACTAACATTACTGTATCCTTCATCATAGCGATAGTCTTTTCGTTGATTAAATGGTAAGTACCACCTTCACCCATAATTAATGGACAGTGTAATGAAATTAAATCAGATCTTCTTAATAATTCATCTAAAGAAACATAAGTTAATAATCCTTCATCAACTAATTTCTGGTTAGGATAAGCATCCCAAGCGATTACAGTCATTCCATAACCTTTACAGATTCTAGCCATACATTGACCGATCTTACCAGTAGAAACGATACCAGCAACTTTATTATGTAAGTCAACACCTAATAAACCAGATAAAGCAAAGTTATTATCTCTTACTTTATTATAAGCTTTATGTAAGTGTCTGTTAGCCTGTTGCATAATTGCCATAGCATGTTCAGCTACTGCATATGGTGAGTAAGCAGGTACACGTAATACTTTGATACCATATTCTTTACAAGCAGCCTGATCAACGTTATTAAATCCAGCACAACGCATTAAGATTAAACGAACTCCACAATCGTTTAAAATATCAATAACTGGTTTAGATAAGTTGTCATTAACGAAAGCACAAACAGCATCATATCCTTTAGCTAATGAAGCAGTTTCAGGACCTAGGTTAGATGAGAAATACTTAATATCTGAGTTATAAGTACCTTCACCTTTGTCTTTAACTAATTCACTAAAGAATGTACGATCATAATCTTTTGTTCCAAAGAAAGCGATCTTTAAGATCTTTGTTGGTTTCTTTTCTTGGAATTCTCCATATAATACCTTTTCGATTGCTTCTACAGCAGAAACTTCATCTTCTCCGTCAACAGAAATTTCTAATGTATCTCCCTTTTTAGCAGATAAAGCTAATAATTGTAATACGTTGCTACCATCAGCTTCTCTACCATTTGCTTTTACAGTTACCTGGCTCTTTAAACCTACACAGCATTGAGCTAATAATGCACAAGGACGAGCATGTACTCCTAGTGGATTTGTAACTTTATAAGTTAGTTGTTTCATTTTATAGAAAATCTCCTTTCAATTTTTATATACTTATTTTACTCTAATTAAAAAAATTATACAATCGTTTTCATTCCATTTTTTTGTTTTTGTTGAAAAATAAAAAAAACAAAATCCTAATAAAGTACAGGAATTTATTTGAAAATCTCCTTTTTCATATTATAATAGTCTTATATGGAGATTTTATTTTATAGTGGAGGTATAAAATGTTATTTGTCAATTTTATCTTAGGATTACTGCCAATTATATGGCTGGTAATTGCTTTAACTGGATTAAAATGGCCTGGGTATAAAGCTGCTTTAGGAGCTATGCTGATTGCTATTGTGGAATCCATTATCGTATTTGATTTTTCTATTATTGATGCTTTAACAAGTATGCTTGAAGGTTGGGCTTTTGCTATGTGGCCAATCGTAATCGTTATTATTGCTGCTGTATTTACTTACAATTTATCTGTAAGAACAAAAGCAATTGATAAGATCAAAGCGTTACTTACGAGTGTAAGTAGTGATAAGCGTTTATTAGTTTTATTGATTGGTTGGTGCTTTGGTGGTTTTATGGAAGGTATGGCTGGATTTGGTACAGCTGTTTCTATTCCTGCTAGTATGCTATGGGGATTAGGTTTTGATCCATTGGTTGCTGTTTTAGCTTGCTTAGTAGCAAATGCTACTCCTACACCATTTGGTTCAATTGGTATTCCTACTGTTACCTTAGCTACAGGGTTAGGTTTATCTAATACGCTTATTTCATATGCTACTGTAGTTTCTTTAGCTATTTTAATTATTATTACTCCTTTTATTATGGTTATGATCATTGGGAAAGGATTTAAAGCCTGTAAAGGAATTACTTCAATCATTTTAATTTCTGGTATTTCATTCTTGATTCCAGAAGCTATCGTAGCTAAATTTGTTGGTGCTGAATTAGCTGTAGTAGCTGGTTCTGTTGTATCTTTATTTGCAACCATCTTAGCAAGCTTAAAATTATCGGATCCTGATAAAATTCCAGAAGAATATAAATTGGTTGTTGAAAAGAATGATGATACTACTTTAGGGGAAACATTAAGAGCTTTATCACCATTTATTTTGATCTTTGTTGTGTTATTATGTACAAGTAATGTTATTCCACCAATTCATGATTTCTTATCACAGTTCAGCTCATCTTTTAAGATCTCAACTGCTGCTTCAAAGGCTACAAGCTTTACATGGATCAATACACCAGGGGTACTGATTTTTATCTGTGCTATTATTGGTGGTTTAATTCAGGGAGCGTCTGTAAATCTGATGGCAAGAGTATTTATTGCTACTATTAAGCAGATGGTTTATACAGTTTTAACTATGTTATTTATTTTAGGTACAGCTCGTATTATGCAATATAGTGGTATGATTACCGCTGTAGCTAATCTGTTTGGTGTATTTGGTTCTGTATATCCATTCTTTGCTCCAGTTTTAGGAGCTTTAGGTACATTTGTAACTGGTTCTGGTACTTCTTCTAGTGCTTTATTTGGAAATGTTCAGGTTACTACTGCTCAAGCCATTGGAGCTAATGAATACTGGCTTGCTGCTGCTAACTCTTTAGGAGTTGCTACAGGTAAGATGATGGCACCACAATCAATTGCTATTGGTTTAGTATCAGTTAATGAAGCTGGTAAAGATGGTGAATTATTGAAACGTGTTGTTCCTTATGCAGCTTTCTTTATCGTATTAAGTGCTTTGATCTGTTACTTCGGTCAATATATCTGGGCAATCATTGGTTAATAATTTATGAATGAATATAACAATCACTTAGTCTTAAATAGGCTAAGTGATTATTTAAATAACGAACCAGATACAATTAATCAGGAAATGATCCATTCTTTAACAGATCTTGGCATTGATTCAACAAGGGCTTTTGCTTTACTGTTAGGAACTATGCTGGAGCTAGAAGATCAGGAAGTGATCATGAATGAATATATATATCCAATGGTTAAAAGATTGGATATCAAAAAGTATATGGATGATTTATATTATCAGAGGATCAAGCTTGAACAGATTCAGGGAAAAAACTGGGAGATTGGCTTTGATCATTATGCTCCCTATGAAGCTTTTGTGTATAATGATTTAAAAAAAGTAGGGGATAAGCTGATTCCTTCTATTGGCTTTTTTGAAGAAGAATATCGTTTTCCTGTTATTTATTCAAATCATAGGGAATGGATGCTGATCACTCCTAATGAAATAGAAACTATGAAAAATCCTATTGAACATGCTTATGGAGAGGTATGTACATATGGGTTGGGACTAGGTTATTTTGCTTATCATGTTTCTTTAAAGCAAGAGGTACGATCAGTTACAGTGATTGAAAAGGATCAGGAAGTGATTTCTCTATTTAAAAAGTTTATATTACCACAGTTTGAAAACAGACAGAAAATAAAGATCATTCATTATGATGCTCTTGAATACGCAAAAAAGAAAAAATATTATGATTATGTATTTATCGATCTATGGCATGATCCTAGTGATGGACTAGAATTGTATCATACTTTAAAGAAGATGGAAAGAAAAGATGTAAAGTATGATTATTGGATCGAAGAGACATTGAAATGTTATGAGTAAATTTTACAAATATTTTTTATTCTATGGTATAATCATTACGAAAGGAATGATTATATGAATATTGTTTTAACCTATGCGATTCTTGCGCTTATGGTTGCTCTTGTACCGATGACTGCAGCTTTAATGTATAATGGATTTTTATATAAGTATAAAAAAGACCAGGGCTTGATGAAGCCAATTGTTCTTTTTGGAATCCTTTTAGTTGTAGAAATTGTATTTTTAGTATTTTTATATTTAAAACAATAAAACCAATTTAGTGGTTTTAAACCATCTTTCCCTTTTTAACATCCCCTTTTGTGAATGCTAAAATATAGCTGTAAACAAAAGGAGTGATCAAGATGTTAAGTGAGGTAATGAAAGAATTTATATCAGATTTGATGGTGGTGATTCCAACTGGAATCTTAATTACAGGTTTATTTGTTGGAACTGTTGTGAAGTTTGATATTCACCCAATAGTTGATTGGCTATATGAAGATGAAGAATAGGAGATTAAATATGCAGGATATTTTAGTAGTTGTAGATATGCAGAATGATTTTATCGATGGTGCTTTAGGCACAAAAGAAGCAGTTGCAATTGTTCCTAATGTCTTAAAGAAAATTCAGTCATTTGATGGAACTCTGATTTTTACTCAAGATACTCACTTTGAGAATTACCTTGATACTCAGGAAGGAAAAAATCTTCCCGTAAAACATTGCATCAAGGATAGTGAAGGATGGCAGATCAGAAGTGAACTGATTCCTGATCGCGAATATTATTGTTTAGAAAAACCAACCTTTGGCAGTGAAGAACTAGGAAATTTGCTGGTTCAATTAAATGAAGAAGAGGAAATCTCAACCATTACTTTTGTTGGACTTTGCACTGATATATGTGTAATTTCAAATGTTATGTTAACTAAAGCTTTCTTGCCAGAGGTTCCACTTATTGTAGATGCTTCTTGCTGTGCAGGGGTAAGTGTAGAAACTCATTTAAATGCTTTAAATGCAATGAAGGTATGTCAAATCAAAGTCATTAATGAATAAGCAGTGTCAGACTGCTTTTTCTTTATTCAAAATTTATTGCACTATTTCAATGGTTTTTATGTTAAAATAGATTAGAAGAGGGTGAAAATATGAAAACCGTAGTTATTACAGGAAGTGGAAGAGGATTTGGCTATGAAATGCTGAAATTGTTTAGAGAAAATAATTTTAATGTCGTAGTCTGTGATATTAATGAAAAATGTCTATTAGAAGCAAAAGAAAAATTAGAAAAGATGAACTATACTGGACGTGTTTTAGCTTATCAGACGGATATTACTAAGGAAGAGGATATACAGCATTTAATAGATGAAACTTTAAAGGAAACAGGTCAAATTGATTATTGGATCAATAATGCTGGTGTAAATCAGAGTAATGCTCCTATCTGGGAAATTGATAAGAAGGTAATTGATCGATTGTTAGAAATCGATTTAAAGGGAACGATCTTATGTTGCAAGCTTATTATGAAGGTAATGATCCAACAGCATAGTGGTCAGATCTTTAATGTAGAAGGATATGGAAGTAATGATGCTACAATGACTGGTTTAAGTATTTATGGAACATCTAAACGTGCTGTAACCTATTTTACAGAAGCTTTAGCTACTGAATGCAAGGAACAGAATACAGGCGTATGTGTAGGAAAAATCACTCCTGGCATTATGATCACTAATTTTATCTCTACTGCATTAGGGGATGGAGATCATATTGAACTGGATGAAAAAACTAAGAATGTCTATAATATTTTAGGAGATTATCCAGAAGATATCGCTAAGTTTATGGTAGATAAAATGATTCACAATAAGAAAAATGGGGTTAAGTTTACCTGGCTGACAAATAGAAAAGCAGCTTATCGCTTTATGACTGCAAAATGGACAAAACGTGATTTTTTTACTACTAAAGGTGCATAGGCACCTTTTTGTCTAATAGTGATGTATAAGAAAAAAGATTTTAATATTTTCAATTACTAGATTACGTGATAAAATAAAAATATATATCGAGGTAACGTTATGGATCATTTATTTAATAAGTTTAGCTTTTATCATCTTTTGGATCATTTTGTTCCAGGATTTATTTTATCATTTGTTTTATATCATGTTATTCCATCGGCTATTACGAAATCTTTTTCAGGAAGTACCTGGCTGATCGTAATTACATTTATTGTATTTAGCTTTATTCTTGGAATGCTGAATCATATATTATCTTTTTTTACTGTTTTGTTTTATGAAAAGGGAGTATTTACCAAAATTTATCATAAGATCGTTTCTAATCTTTCGGATCTGTATCATATGATCATGAAAAATATTGAAGTAAAAAGAAGAAAGAAACTTCTTACACAGGTTGAAACTGAATTTAATTTAAACATTGATGATGTTACAATCGAAGATGTACCTTTTATTGAAAATATAGAAGAGAAAGAAGTAGTAGAAGAAGTGTATGAATATGAAGAATTGTTTAAACATATTCAGGAAGAATATATTCCAGATGTATTAAAAAACAGTGATTCTCAGGAAATCAACGAATATATCTACTTATATCTTCAGGGTAAAGAAATCAAAAGTTGTTTAGCAGACTTTATGACACAAAAAAGTTTAAATCGAAATTTATGTTCATTATGTGTATGTTCATCTGTGTTATTTTTATTTATGAATCTACAATGTAATTTTTTCTTTTCATTATTCTATAAGCTGATTATGATCATCGCTTTACTGCTTATAGGAAATGTTTTTTACAAGGAATATAAGGTTATTAGTGAAAAAGTAAATAAATATATTTTATTATGGTTTGTTCAACAAAAGGAAGGCAAGGATTAGTTCCTTGCTTTACTGTTTTTAGAGGTTATGATCATGGTTGAAAGAGAAGAGGAAATAATTGAATTTGCTTTGGAGGCAGGAAAACTTCTGCTTGAAAATGGGGCAGAGATCTTTCGTGTGGAAGAAACGATTGAAAGGATCTGTGAACATTATCATGTGAATTCTATGGAAGCTTTTGTATTAACAAATGGTATTTTTATTACAGCTGGAAGTAAAAAGGAGAAGGTATTCGCTAAGGTTAAACATATTCCAGTAAGTGCTACTCATCTAGATATTGTTACGAAGATCAATCAATTATCACGTGAAATTGAATTAAATGATTATTCGATTGATCAGTCTATTGAAAAGCTCAATGAAATAAAAAATGCACGACATTATCCTAAATATATTTATATTTTAGCTTCTGGAATAGGAAGTGGAGGATTTTGTTATTTATTTGGTGGATCAATTATGGATTGTATGGGGGCTTTAATTGCAGGAATACTGCTTTATTGTCTTTTATTGATTATTGATCAGAAATTTTCTAAAATTGTAACTAATATTCTTGGGGGAATGTTTGTTAGTCTGTTTTGTATTTTCTTTTATAAAATTGGTATAGCTGATCATTTAAATTATATGATTATTGGATCTATTATGCCACTTATCCCAGGTGTTCCCTTTATTAACTCAATTCGAGAGATTACTATGGGAGATTATTTATCTGGAATTGTAAGAATGTTAGATACATTAGTTGTATTTTTCTGTATTGCGATTGGAGTAGGGATCGCCATCAATATGATGAGTTATTTTGTAGGAGGTCTGTTATTATGATTTTTCAGATCATTGCTGCAATTATTGGGACTTTTAGTTTTTCTGTTTTATTTTCTATTCCTCTTGAGTATACTCCCTATTGTGCTATGTCAGGAGGGATCAGCTGGCTGGTGTATTTAATCAGTACAAATTTTTGTACACCTACGATCTCTACTTTAGTGGCATCTATGGTAGTTGTATTTATCAGTAGAATTCTTGCAGTATATAAGAAATCTCCAGCTACCCTTTATCTTATTGCTGGAATTTTTCCGTTAGTACCTGGAGCTGGAATCTATTGGACAACCTATTATCTGGTTAATAATGATCTGCTGACGGCTTTAAATACTGGCTATTCAGCTGTTAAAACAGCTATGGCATTGGTTCTTGGAATTGTTTTTGTCTTTGAAATTCCTCAGCAATTTTTTAACAGGTTGTTTAAGCAATAAAATTGTAATTGTGATAAAATTTATTATAATAAAAAAGAGGTGAATATGTATGCCTGATATGATCACGCATTATTTATTTGGTAAAGATGCCATTGAAAAAATGAATGAGAAGAATAAGAAAATTGTAAATTTAAATCGTAAATACTATGACTTAGGATGTAATGGACCTGATGCTTTTTTCTATTATCATGTTTTACCTTATAAGTCTAAAAAGAATAAATTATATATACGAAATATGGGAAGCTATATGCACAATAACGATATTAATCATATGTTTAAAAACATGTTTGATTATCTAAGAGATCATTACAGCAGTGAATTGCATGCCTATGTGTTAGGCTTTATTATGCATTATTATGCTGATCGTAATTGTCATCCTTATATCTACTATTTTGCAGGTTTGTCCGAGGTTAAGGAAATCTATGGATATTATCATAAATTATTAGAGGTTCATATCGATCAGATGTTACTAGAACTATTTGAAGGTAAAACTTTGAAAAATTTTAAACTTCATAGTATTAATGCACATACAGATGATAATCTTAAGATATTCTTCCCAATGATTCAGGATGTTTTAGAAAAGACTTATCATGTTCATTTAGATTTTAAACCATATAAAGACGCATGGGATGAATTTTATCTGGTAGAAAAAATGGCTGGATCTTCTAAGCCTTATAAAAAAAGATTGGTGGAATTTGTAGAGAAAAAAACGAATCAGCTTCCTTTCTTTTCAACTGCAGTATATGCACCTGATTATAAAACCTTTGATGTTTTAAATTTAAAGCATCAAACATGGTGTGATCCATGTGATGAAAAAGCAATTTATCAGGATAGCTTTATAGATTGTTATCTTAGAGGAGTAAATCAGGTAAATGAAATGGTAGAAGCTTTAGATCTTTATTTAGAAAACGGAGATGAAGGTTTCCTGAATTTAATTAGAAATAGAGGATTTGATACAAACCATGCAGAAGGAATCGTCCAAAAATATTATTCATGCATGTTTGAAAAAGGAGATAAATAAATATGAGTTTAGTTGATGAAATTGTAAATATAGAATGGAATGAAATCAAAAAAATCATAAAAACTGAAGAAAAAGAAAAGACATTTATGATCATGAGAAAGTCTCAATTTGAATTATGGCCAGAGGAATTATTATATAGTTATTTAGATGATTTAAAAAGAGCAGAACAAAATGGATGGAATCTGATTACAGAAAAATATGCCCGTATTCTTGAATATACAGATTTTGTACAATATCAATATATTGAGCATATGATCCCTAAAGTTCCAAAGGAAACAGAAGATATTATAGATATGATCATCGTGATTCAATCTTTATGGATGCAGCAATTTGAAAAACAGTATCCTCGCTTGGCAGAAGCAGCTAAAAGTATAGAAGTATATGAAAATGAAGCAAATGATGTAAGCTATGAAGCAATGCTTAAATGTGAATTGATGACCTATTCAGCAAATACGATCATGTTATATGCAAATATGATAATTTCTTATAAGAAGAGAAATGTTAATTATATTAGAAAAATGATGGAAATCACATGTAAATACTATAATTATACAATTATCGATGAAGCGGAACGAAATTTAACAAACTAAATAAATAAAAAAATAAATTTATGTATTGATTTTAAAACAAAAATCGAATATAATATTTTCAAGTTCGAAAGGGCTTTGAAAAAACAAAATAAATTTTTTGAAAAAAACACTTTACAAACTATTTATTCTGTTGTAATATAAACGAGCAGTCCGAGAGAGGACTGAAGAGAACATTGAAAACTGATA
>R17__coassemble_275_pt1 | contig 30610 bp, 35 predicted proteins | sample R17__metabat2_high_PE_012 | metagenome-assembled genome bin R17 | reverse complement strand
ATATAATATTCTTACCTTCCCTTTTAAAATACCACAGTATTTACATATTGCAGGTGTTCAGCTGATCAAAGAACTTAAAGTATTACTATGGACTTTCTTACTCATTATCCCAGGTATTGTGAAAAGATTAGAATATTGTATGATTCCTTTTCTGTTAGCAGATTATCCAGATATTTCATCAAGTAAAGCTCATGAATTAAGTAAAAAGATGACAAATGGTTATAAGGGAGATATCTTGATCTTATATTTATCCTTTATCCTATGGTTTATTTTTAGTGCCATTACCTTTAAAATATCAGAAATTGTTTTTAGTAGATCTTACTACAAGGGTACCTTCTGTGAACTCTATAAAAAATTAAAAGAGGAACAGAATATTGACTATCTGATGGGTAGAGTGGAAAAGATAGAAGAAATCTATGAACTGAATGATTTTGAAACAAATGAAAACGGGTTTGAATAATCTAACCCGTTTTTATAATATCAATTCAAGTATAAAGACAACACTACAGCATATAATCGCTACATTAACCATAGATACATTCTTATAGGCAGCAATGATCCCTGCTACTAAGGCAGCCCCACCAGCAATTGGATTACTTGTAGCTTGTACAATGGCAGGAAAGGTCATAACAGCTAATGTAACGTAAGGTACATAGTATAAGAAGGATTGAATAAATTGATTTTTGATCTGTTTTCTAATCAGGGTTAAAGGCAATACTCTAATTAAATAGGTAGTTAATGCCATAACAGCTATATAAATATAATTATTCATAGTTTTCCTCCTTTACAGGGAATAAAAGAGCAGCTCCTCCAGCAATCAATAAAGTAAGAATAATTGTTTTAGTACCACTAGAAATACTAAAAGGTAGATAATCAAATAATAAGCTTACAATAAAGCTGACAACGATCACTCCAGCAATGACCTTATCCTTTTTAGCAGGTGGAATAATTGCCGCAAGGAACATTCCATATAATGCTACTGATAAAGCTGATACAATATTAGCAGGTAAAACATTTCCCATAGTAATTCCTAATGCTGTACCTAATGCCCATAAAACACAGGCAATTGACATTGCTCCATAGCTATAATATGGATTGATCTTACCAGGTCTGGCAATCGTGATCGCAAATAATTCATCTGTAATTGTATGCCCCATAAATAAACGATGTTTAAATGCCATATCTTCTCTAAATCTTTGAGAAATAGCAGTTGACATCAGTAAATATCTGGCATTGGTAATAATGGTAACTAAGATTAATTCAATATAGCTCCCCTTTGCTTCCATGATCTTGAAAGCAACATATTCTCCAGCTGATGCTTCTGTCGTTAAACTCGCAATAAATCCCTGGAAGGCTGTTAACCCAGCTAAGCTGGCTACAATTCCCAGTGAAAAAGCAACAGCGAAATATCCTAAACCTATAGGAAGACCATCTTTTAGGCCTAATTTAAATACTTCTTTATTATTCATAAACATAACCTCACATGTAAACTATTATAGTCTAAATCAATCAGAAATCAATAAAGAAAAAAGCACCATCAGGTACTTATATTATAGGTGTAGGATAGAAGTCATTACTAATTATTCCAGACCCTCATTAGACTTAACGATTCCAGGTATATTATATTGAATCATCTAAATATGGGTTACCTATCCTAGTCAGCTTTTCCTTCTGCTACATCTATACTATACCTTAATTATTTACCTGTTACAGGGGTATCAGTTAGACAAAAAATATGTTATAATGGGGACAAGGAGAATAAGGATATGGAATTTTATCGAGTATTAGTATATGAAAATGAACTAGATGAAATGCTTCAAAAGATCGAACAATTAGGAGAAATTAAATCAGTTCTACATAATGGAGATAAATATTATATTGTCTATCAGGGAAAAGAAATGGAAGACTGATCAGTCTTCCTTTTTTCTTGGCACAAATAAAGCTGTAAATGAATGCTCCTTTTCATATTTGATATTAAAATAACCAAAGGTTGAAAAGGTTGCAGCCCCTATAAAGCATACAAATAGATCCTTCATTGTATCATTGATCCCTAGATCTAAATAACCACCCTCTATTTCTATCATTTCTCCATTATCAGTATAAAAAACAGTATGATCAATAGAGTCGTAGTGAATAACGATATTGGATTTTGTTTCATCTAAAGCTACACTATCGATAGTTTGAACGATCGTATCCTTTTGCATATCTAAATGAAGAACATGATCAGCACTATATTCCACAAATTCCCATAATACGCCTACCGTCATAGAAAAACAGAAGGCTACTAAAGCTAAATAAAATGGGGATAACTTCATTTTTACTTTTTCTGTATTATTTAATACCTCAAATAAACTAAAACCAATAGCAGCCAGTAAAAAACCACTTAAGGTATGAAGCATAGTATCCCACCATGGAACAGTAACATAAAAGGCTCCAATTTCTCCTAAGATTTCATGAGCAAAGATAAAGCATAAAATAATACATTCCATTACTGTTGGAAATTCTATTTTAAATCTTTTTTCCACTACAGAAGGCATTACAAATAGTACTAAAGACATTACACATAATAGGATGTTTTCATAATTTTGTGTCTGAATGGCTCTTAAGGCTGGAAATAAAATCAGTACACGTAATATCCAGTATACGATCATCGTGGCTTTATCATGGAATATACGTTTAGAAAATCTAAAATCTGATCGAAGTGCAATAAAAATCAAATATAAGAAAAGCAGGATAGCTGCTAAAGAAAATACAATAGAGATAATTTGAATCATGTTGATCCCTCCTGCTTTTATTTTATGGAAAAACTATAAAAAAAGCAAATTATATGCTAAAATAGAAAAAAGGAGTGAGATTATGCTTAAAAGAATCGCTAAATGTTTAATATATGATATTCTGATCATTCTCTTAGGAATTGGTTTAACCTTTATGGCTCATAAAGCAGCAATTGATCAGGCAGCTTCTGCCAGCTTAGCTCTAGTAAGAGTAAATACTTATTTGCAGTTTGGATGTCTGATCCTGTTTACCTTTATATCTTTTCTTATTTATAATTCAGATCGACCAGTTAAATTCTTAGATAAGCTAGTAGAATTTATATTAGTAACCTTACCTGTTGGAGCAATACTTGTATTCTATATTGTACCAGATTTATTATCTAAGCTATTAGGAACAAAAGCTTTAGAATATGTTTATGCATATTATTCATCTATTCCTGTATCCTTTTATATTATAGGATTATGTGAATCATTATGTCGAATTCTATTAAGAAATGGGCCTAAACCACCAAAGCCACCAAAACCACAATAGACGAACCATTATAGTTCGTCTATTATTATATCTCCATCTACCAGATAAACCTTAGGGTCATCTAATTCAGTAATAGCTTGTTCAAAGTCTAAATCACTGTAATCAGAATATTTTGTACCAATAGCGTAATTACCTGCCTGAGATTCTGTAAAATGAGTATCGAAGTATTTTTCTTCTCTAAACTTTGTACTTGCACTAGATAGTCCAGTTACAATATCTACCTGTATTTCCTTTTTCTGACATTCCTCTAACAGCTTTCCTAGATCTTCTTCAATATCATATGACTGATCATATCTTTGATAATAATCCTTTGTTGTAGCTAGTGTATTAGAGAAAGCCTGAATACCAGCAAAGTCTAATTCATCATATTTTTGAATTTCTTGGATATATTGAATATAATCCTGATAATTCTGACTAAAGTCATAGTTTACTACTACTTCTATACATTGATGATACTTCTTACATGCTTCAATTAATTTAGATAAATCACTATTTAGATTCAAGGTAAGAATGATTCTATAGGTTAGAGACATTTCAATTATTTCATTATAATCCTCTAATTCCTTAACCATTAAAAAATCAAAGATCCCACATGGAATTAACTCCTTTATATCCTGAATCGTTTCTACAGCCATTCCACATGCCCCATATTCCATCTGTAATTTAGCGATAAAAGGAATATGTACATAATAAGGTCTTAAAGCAATTTCTGCTTTACATGTGATCTGTGCCATTTTCATTAAGTTATTAGTTAGTTTTGTCATATCAAGTTTCATAAATTTCCACCTCATTAAACATTATAGCACAAAATCAATAAAAGTTAGGTATAATAAATAAGGGAGTGATATACAATGAGTGATTATGTAAGGTTATCTAAACATTTATGCAGAATATTAAGATGGCAGCCAGAGCTGATCGATATCCAATTAGATGAATATGGAAATGCCAATGTAGATGAACTGATTCAAAAGATCAATTTAGAAGGTAAACATAAGATCAATAAAGAGATCCTTGAACAAATCGTTAGAGAAGATGAAAAAGGAAGATATGCTTATAATGAGAATCATACTAAAATAAGATGTGTACAGGGTCATGGCATCGATATTAAAGGGACACTTGTAGATGCTATTCCTCCTGATATTCTATACCATGGTACTTCTACAAAGGTATTAAATAGTATTATGGCAGAAGGTTTAAAACCAATGAAAAGAAACTATGTTCATTTATCCATTGATCTTCAAACAGCAAGAAAAGTAGGAATCAGACATGGTAAACCTGTGATCCTAAAAGTAAACTGTAAACAAATGGTAGAGGATGGATATCAATTTAAAATTGCAGAAAATGGAGTCTATCAGATCAAGGAAGTTCCACCACAATATATACAAATACTTAACGTCTGTGAATAAACAGACGTTTTTAAGTTGTAGATGATAGCTATGGTCTTTTTCTTTTCAACAGTTTCTTATTTATCAGTTGAATATTTTATGTTAGAATAGAAACAGTATTTTGATTTAGAGGTGTTTTATGAATAGAATAGCAGTATTAACCTCAGGAGGAGACTGTCCTGGGATGAATGCATGTTTAAGAGCCATTCTTAGATGTGCAAATAAAAAAGGAATAGAAGTATATGGTATAGAAGATGGATATAAGGGATTAGTAGAGGGAATTATGTATCCTTTAACCCCAGAAGATGGAGCTGATCGTCTGCAGAAGGGTGGAACCTTCTTAGGAACAGTTCGTTTACCTGAATTTGTAAATGATGATGTACAATATAAAGCTATTGAGCAGTTAAAAAAGCATGAAATTGAAGGATTGATCGTAATTGGCGGAGATGGTTCCTATAGAGGGGCAGAAGCTTTAGCTTTAAAGGGAGTTAAGGTAATTGCGATCCCTGGTACTATTGATAACGATATTGGTGGAACTGAAGAAACTATTGGTTTTCATACAGCGATCAATAATATTGTAGATGCAGTAGAAAAGCTAAGAGATACTTCAGCAAGTCATCATAGATGCTTTGTAGTTGAGGTAATGGGAAATCATAGTGATGAATTAGCATTATATTCAAGTATTGCATGTGGTAGTGAGTTTTTAATTACTAAGAATACAGGATATAATGAAGAAGAAACCTTATCTATGGTTAAATATCTAGAAAAGTATGAAAAGAGAAGACATGCTATTATTATTGCTTCTGAAAAGATATTAGATGTTGAAAAGCTGGCTAAACGTATAGATAGTGAAACAGGCTTTAATGGTAGAGCGATCGTATTGGGACATATTCAAAGAGGGGGTTCTCCCGTTCCTGAAGATCGTATTTTAGCGAGTCAGATGGGTAAATGTGCTTTAGATGGTTTACTGGCAAATGAAACAAATAAGTGTGTATGTAAGGTTAAAAATGATTTTATTTTAAAAGGTATTGATGAAGCTTTAAAAGAAGAAAGCAGAGTAAAAAGATCAATGTATGAATTATCAGATGAATTAATTTAGGAGACAGTATGGAAAGCTTAGCTGAAAAGTATTTTTATAAAATCTGTAGTATTCCTCATCCTTCTTATCATGAAAAAGCCTTAAGCGATTATGTGGTAAGTGAAGCTAAACAATTAGGATATGAATATATACAGGATGAAATGTGGAATGTAATTGTAAAGATCCCTGCTACTAAAGGATATGAAGATGTCCCAGCTATTATGGTATCTGGACATATGGATATGGTACCTACTAAGTTAGCTGAAAAGGAATTTAATTTTGAAACAGATCCTATTGAATATTACCTGGATGGAAGAATATTACGTGCAAATGGAACAACCTTAGGGGCTGATGATGGCGTAGCTACAGCCTATATGCTAGCTTTAATGCATGATTCCTTTGAACATCCTTTAATTGAATGTGTTTTTACAGTACAGGAAGAAACAGGATGTGATGGAGCTAAATTTGTAGATGCATCCAAATTAACGGCTAAAAAGCTTATTGGACTAGATACAACAGGTGAATATGAAGTTACAGTAGGCAATTATTGCAGTGATCTGATTATCTTTAAGAAGGATATTTCCTTTATAGAAGAGAAGAAAAAAGGCTATCTCGTTAAACTCAAAACAATAGATTCTTATTATGGTGGCTTTGATGTCCATGATTATACGAAGAATGCTATTCAGTATTTAAGTAAGATCTTAAAGGATCATCATTGCTGTCTGGTATCTATGCATGGAGGTAAAGCAGAAAACTTGCCAGTACAGGATGCCGAGGCAGTAGTGGTATGTGAAGAATCACTAGAAGGAATCAACGAGATCACCTATTATGAAGTAGAAGCAGATCATTATTTAAGCCAAGAAGCAAGTAATCAGTTATATGATTTCTTACTATCTATTCCTAATGGCGCTTTGGAATCAGAGGGAGAAACCTTATTATCCTCCTTCCTGTTAGGAAAGATCACTTTAGAGAATTCTATAGAGATATTAGGTTCTAGCAGAGCAAAGAATAATGAATACAATGAACATGTATTAACGATCTTAAAACAATTAAAGGATGAATATCAATATAACTATGAACAATCCGTCCGTTATCGTTCATGGGATTATCGTCCTTATTCTCCATTAAGAGAATTATTTAGAAAAGCATTAAAAACAAGAACTGATCAGGATGTAGTAGAAACGATCTGTCCTGGTGGATTAGAGATCTCTGATTTTATTTATAAAATGGGAGATATTGATGTATTATCTATAGGACCTAAAGCTGGAGGTTTCCACACTCCATCTGAATGGATGAATATCGATTCCTTCAATCTTGTCTATGAACTATTAAAAGACGTAATAAAGGCTAAGTAAAAAACTTAGCCTTTTATCTTGAGATTCTTCCTACTCCGTTATTTAAGAAGCTTTCTATTTCTTCTACAGTAACCTGATTTACATCTCCCTCAATACTATGCTTTAATACTGAAGCAGAGCATCCAAAGTTAACCATATGGGATAAATCAAACTGATGAATATAACCATAAAGGATTCCTGCCATAAAGGCATCTCCTCCCCCTACACGATCTACAATATCATCAATATGATAGGTAGGAGAAATATAGAATTGATCACCATTATAAGCGTATCCAGTAAGATCATTAACAGAAGAACTGATAATTTCTCTTTTAGTAGAAACGATCAGCTTTAAATTAGGATAATGAGCAGTCATCTGTAAATAATAATCTTCTAAGGATTCTTCAAAGCCTTCTTTTTGGGTACTATAATGTAAGAAGTTTGTGGCATCTAGAGTCCCTGCTGATAGTAGATCAACATAAGGAAGGATCTCCTTTAAGGCTTTTCCACATTCTTCTATAGACCATAGCTTTCCTCTATAGTTTACATCATAGGCAACAGTAATATGATGATTGTGACAATACTTTACCAGCTTTAAGACAATATTTTTAAGGTTACTATTTAAAGCAGCTGTAATACCACTGACTAAAAACAGATCAATATCCTTAAATAGTTGAGGTATATCTATTTCTTCTTCTTTTAAGGTAGTCATACTTGAATTAGCACGATCATAAATTACAGAACTACTTCTATTTCCACTTCCAATTTCAAGATAGTAGACTCCCATTCTACCCTGATCCAATATAATAGGTGCAGTATCTACATTATTCCCCTTTAAAAACTTTATTACAGCTTTTCCTAGAGGATTATCAGGAAGCTTTGTAAATAGGGAAACATCTTCCCCTAGCTGAGAAAGATTAACAGCGATATTGGTTTCACTTCCTCCAATATGCAGATCAAAATTAAGAGATTCAAAGCGTTGTCCTTTATGTGTAGAATATCTAAGCAGGGTTTCCCCCATACATAATATTTTCATATTATTTACCTACAATAGCGATATAATCACTTGCCATTTTGGTGATTTCATCAAATTTTCCCTGAGCACCCAGTTTATTGAATTCTCCACCAATACCAATGGCATCACAACCAGCATCCAACCAGTCTTTTGCGTTTGTTAAGCTTACTCCACCTGTTACCATAATAGAGGCTTGAGGAAGTGGTGATTTAATAGATGAAATATATTTTGTTCCAAAGGTACTACCAGGGAATAGCTTGATCATTTCACATCCACTTTCCATAGCTGTAATAATTTCTGTAATAGTCATACATCCAGGAAGATAAGGTACACCATAACGATTACAGATCTTAGCTGTATCAGCGTTAAAGGCTGGAGATACAATATATTTAGCTCCTGCTAATAATGCATTTCTTGCTGTTTCTGGGTCTAACACGGTTCCTGCCCCAATAAAGGCATCAGGATAGTCTTCAGTTAGCTTAGTAATAATAGCTCCTGCATTTAGATTAGTATAAGCAACTTCAATAGAGATAATTCCTCCCTTAATACAGGCTGCAGAGATATTATACCCTTCTTCTAGAGAGTTTCCTCTAATAACTGCTACTACTTTATTCTTTCTGATTTGATTCATTACTTCTGATTTTCTCATTTTATTCATCTCCTACATCAATATATGCACCCTTCATTGGGCTTACTGCAAATCTTGTATAAAGTGCTAATGCACCGTGTCTAAATCTATTCTTTGGTTTTGTCCAGTGACTCTTTCTTTCTTTAAATACTTGATCAACTTCTTCTAGTGAACAAGGTTTACCATGGATTCCAATTACATTTAAGCTTCTGTTTTTAACACTGATCTCAATTAAATCTCCATCCTCTACAAAGGCAATAGGTCCACCACTTGCTGCTTCAGGGGAGATATGTCCAATAGCAGGACCTTTACTTGCTCCACTAAATCTACCATCTGTTAATAAAGCAATAGCAGCACTTAATTCAGGATCACTAGAGATCGCTTCTGTAGTATAGAACATTTCTGGCATACCTGCTCCTTTAGGTCCTTCATAACGAATAAAGACAGCTTCTCCTTTATTGATCTGTTTATGAAGAATTGCATAGATGGCATCCTCTTCACAGTTGAATACTCTTGCCTTTAATACGGTTTCCTGCATTGGTTTAGGAACTGCACTATGCTTTACTACAGCCCCTTCAGGTGCTAGATTACCCTTTAATACCGCAATAGCTCCTTCCTTTTGAATAGGATGATCAACAGGACGGATAATATCTTCTTTCTTTAAACCAAGAGCATCCAGGTATTTCTGGCATTTTTCATAGTATCCACTTTCCTTTAGATCCTTTAAATTTTCTCCTAATGTTTTACCAGTTACCGTCATAACATCCAGATGTAAATGATCCTTAATAGCTTCCATAATAGCAGGAGTACCACCTGCATAGTAATAATATTCAGCAGGATAATAACCACTAGGTCTTAAATTTAATAGATATGGGATCTTTCTATGAATTGCATCAAAATCATCCCCATCCAGTTCGATTCCAACCTCATGAGCAATCGCAGGAATATGCAGTAATGAGTTGGTAGAACCAGCAATAGCTGCATGAACCATCATAGCATTTTCAAAAGCTTCCTTTGTAAGAATATCACTAGGTTTAATATCCTTTTCAATCAGATTCTTTAAATAAGGTGCAACATTTCTACATACATCCTTTAGATCATCACTTGTAGCAGGTAATAAAGAACTACCTGGTAAAGCTAATCCTAAGCTTTCAGACATGATCTGCATAGTGGTAGCTGTACCGATAAAGCTGCAGGCTCCACAGCTAGGACAAGCATTTAATTGATAATACTTATACTTTTCAGCACTGATCTCTCCTCTTACATATTGAGCATAATATTTACCGATTTCTTCTAGTGTTAATAGATTAGGTCCAGCCTTCATAACTCCCCCAGGAATTACAATTCCTGGAGCATTTACTCTAGCCATACCGATTATACTAGCTGGCATACTCTTATCACAGCTGGCTAAATATACAGCTCCATCAAAAGGAGTAGCATTAAACTGAAGTTCAATCATATTGGCAATCATTTCTCTTGAAGTAAGAGAATAATTGATTCCATCATGCCCCTGTGATTCTCCATCACACATATCTGTAGCGTAATATTTTGCTCCCTTCATACCGTTTTGATATAGACTATCTTCTACTAAATGAACAAAGGTATTTAAATGTCCACTACCAGGGTGAGAATCCCCATAGGTAGAGCTGATATAAATCTGTAGTTTATCGAGATCTTCTTCCTTCCATCCTGTTCCTAATCTTAAGGAATCTATTTCAGGTGCTAACTCTCTTAATTCTTTACTTTTCATACTTAAATCTCCATTCCAAATTCTCTTCTAAAGGATGCACATATTCCATCATGTGTCCATGTTGTGATTTTACCAGGGACTGAACAATAGCCATGACTTACTCTTGGGGCTACAATTAATTCAGTTGGTACCTGTGCTTTTAATAGGCGATAAGCAAAATCTATTCCTTCATCTCTTAAAGGATCATATTCTGCTACGATCACACTTACAGGAGGCAGATTGCTTAAATCTTCCATATAGGCAGGCATTGCATATGGGGATACCTCTTTAGGATCTGTAGTACCACAATATAGATATTCTGGAGGGGTTCCTCCTCCCTTACCAATACTTCCTAGATCCTTTTTGGATTGAGTAGGTTCAAAGGTAAATACACTACAGTTTAAAACTGTTAATTTAGGTAATGGAAGGTTATGATCTCTTGCCCATAATAATAAACCACAGGCTAGATTTCCCCCAGCACTGGTACCATGAAGACCAATATTATGAATATCTCCACCAATCTTCATTCCATTGTTGTATAACCACTTATAAGCCTCAATACAATCCTCTAAAGGAATTGGGAAATGTACTGTTTCACTAGCTAAAGTATATTCTACAGCTACTACAATACAAGGAGTATGTTCAGCTAAATAGATATTTCTAAAGTTATCAATACTTACATCTCCACTAACCCATCCTCCACCATGAATATCCAATATCATAGGAGCATATTCAGGTAAAGAAGCAGGTTTAATAATATGCAGCTTAATTTTTCTATGATCTTTACTATCAATACTTATATCTTCCATAGTTGTACCTTCAGCTAAGCTATAGCCTTTAATTGCTGATTGTAAATCAGCCATAGAGACACTTTCCTGATTTCCATATCCAATAATATTAGCTACATGACCTTCATAGCCTGGATATGGTTTTACATTTTTATAGTTCATATTTACGATCCTCCTATATCTCTATTATAAACGTTTTCACGCTAATAATAAAACAATATTCGAGATATTATAAGGGAGTAAGTTGCGATTGACTAATATTATAGTGGTTATGTAAAATGGGATTGGAAAGAGGCGGGATCATGAAATTAAATGAATTAACGATCGGAAAAAGTGGAAAAATCAAAGTCGTTGGTGGAGAAGGATCCTTACGTCAGCATTTCTTAGATATGGGAGTGATCCCTGGAGTAGAGGTAACTGTTATCAAGTATGCCCCTATGGGAGATCCTATTGAAATAAGAATCCATGATTATGAATTAACGCTAAGATTGGATGATGCTGCTAGGATAGAAATTGAACCAATTGATACTTTACATAAAGAAAATTATACCAAGAAGGTGATCTATGAACATCCAGGATTAGGGGAAACGGGTAAGTTTCATAATTCCAAGGATGAAAATCCATTACCTGATGATCAGTTATTGACCTATGCTTTAGTAGGAAATCAAAACTGTGGGAAAACAACCTTATTTAATCAGTTAACAGGAGCCAATCAGCATGTAGGAAATTTCCCTGGAGTTACTGTGGACCGTAAGGATGGTAGCATGAAGGGACATCCTAATACTAAGGTAACAGATCTACCAGGAATTTATTCTATGTCTCCTTATAGTTCAGAAGAGGTGGTATCAAGAAACTTTGTTTTATATGATGATCCTCACGCAATTATTAATATTGTAGATGTAACAAATATTGAAAGAAATCTATATCTTACAATGCAGCTGTTAGAGATGGATAAACCAATGGTCGTAGCTTTAAATATGATCGATGAATTAACAGGAAATGGTGGTAACGTAGATGTTAATACAATGGAAGCAATGCTTGGGGTACCAGTTATTCCTATTTCTGCGATGAAAAACCAAGGTGTAGATGAATTAGTGAAGCATGCTTTACATATTGCACATTATCAGGAAAAACCATTAAGACAGGATTTCTGTGATGAAAATGAAGGAAATGGGGCTGTTCATAGAGCGATTCATGCAGTTAGACATTTAATTGAAGATCACGCTAAAAGAGCAGATCTTCCAGTACGTTTTTGTGCGACTAAGATCATTGAAGGAGATCAGATCATTCTAGAAGCCTTACGTCTAGAAGAGAATGAATTAAATATGCTTGAACATATTATTGTTCAGATGGAAAAGGAAAGAGGATTAGACCGTAAAGCTGCTATTGCAGATATGCGATTTAGCTTTATTGAAAAGGTAACAAATAGTACTGTTACTAAACCTAAGGAAAGTAAGGAAAGAATTAGAAGTAACCGTATAGATTCCATCTTAACAGGAAAATATACTGCTATTCCATTGTTTATATTAATTATGTTTAGTGTATTCTATTTAACCTTTGAAGTTATTGGATTATTCTTTCAGGAGCTATTAGAGGTTGGAATTGAAAATTTAACGGGTATTGTAGATGCAGCATTAACTAATGCGGGTGTAAATAATACTTTACATAGTTTAATTATAGATGGGATCTTTGCTGGGGTAGGAAGTGTACTTAGCTTTTTACCGATTATTGTCACGTTATTTTTCTTCTTATCATTATTAGAGGATAGTGGATATATTGCTAGAGTAGCTTTCTTTATGGATAAGCTATTAAGAAAAATAGGGTTATCTGGTAGAAGTATTGTACCTATGCTGATTGGTTTTGGTTGTACAGTACCAGCTGTAATGGCTACTCGTACATTACCTAGTGAAAGAGATCGTAAAATGACGATCTTACTTACTCCCTTTTTCAGCTGTACAGCTAAGCTTCCAATCTATGCGTTCTTTATTGATGCTTTCTTTGAACAGTATTCAGGATTGATCATGACTGGTTTATATGTATTAGGGATCCTTACAGGAATCCTTGTAGCGTATTTATATCGTTCTACTTTATTTAAAGGAGAAGCTGTTCCATTTGTTATGGAATTACCTAATTATCGTTTACCTGGAGTAAAGAATGTTCTTCAATTAATGTGGGAAAAGGCAAAGGATTTCCTTCAAAAGGCCTTTACTGTTATCTTTGTGGCAACAGTTCTGATCTGGTTCTTACAGACCTTTGATTTACAGTTTAATGTGGTAGAAAGCTCTAAGGATAGTATATTAGCGATATTAGCTGGTTATCTGGTTCCTTTATTTAAAGGGATTGGTCTTGGAGATTGGCGTATTGTTACAGCATTGATCAGTGGATTTATGGCTAAAGAAAGTGTAGTATCTACTTTAAGGATCTTATTTGGAAATGTAGAAAATACATTATCTAATCTTCAGGCAGCTACATTATTAGTATTTAGTTTATTATATACTCCTTGTGTAGCAGCTATTGCTTCTATTAAACGAGAACTAGGTGGTTATTATGCTATTGCTTTAGTTTTATGGCAATGTGCAGTAGCTTATATAGCAGCTATGATCGTTTATATGATTGGTACAATTCTTTAGTTTGATGTATAATAGCTTAAAAGAGGTGTTTTAAATATGGATAGAAGTAAAGAGATCATTAAGACAAGTATGATAGGAATAGCAGTCAATATTGTCTTAATTATTGTAAAGATCATGATTGGATTGATCACAAATTCAATTGCGATCATCTTAGATGCAGTTAATACGCTAGGTGATACCTTGGGATCTATGATCACCATTGTAGGTACAAAATTAGCTGGTCGTAATCCTGATAAGGATCATCCCTATGGATATGGAAGAATTGAATATATTACCTCAATTATTGTAGCAGTAATTATTCTGGTAGCTGGATTTACAGCATGTAAAGAGTCTATTGAAAAGATCATTCATCCTGAAGAAGCTACCTATACAACTGTTTCATTAATTATTGTAGGGATTACAGTGATTGGTAAGTTCTTACTAGGAAGATATGTAAAAGGGGTAGGAAAGAAAATAGATTCTGGAGCATTAATTGCTTCTGGAGAAGATGCAACTATTGACTCTATCTTAACCTTATCTACAGTTATTGCAGGATTGATCAGTATGTTAGCCCATATTTCACTAGAAGGTTATGTAGGTGTAGTATTGTCTATTGTGTTATTAAAGGCTGGATATGAGGTATTAAAGGAAACCTTGGATTCTATTATTGGAACTAGAGCAGAATATGAATTAAGTGTAAATATCAAGAAGGATGTAGCCTCTATTGAGGGAGTTAATGGAGCTTATGATCTGGTAATTCATGATTATGGACCTAATAGTCATATTGGTCAGATCCATATTGAGGTTCCTGATACAATGAAGGCAAATGAAATCGATCAGATTACACGTAAGATTCAAAATAAGATCGCAGAAAAATATGGTTTCTTTTTAACGGTTGGCATTTATGCTTCTAATGATACAGATCCCAAAACTGTAGAAATGAAAAATAAGGTAGCAGATATTGTAGGTAAATATAAAGCAATCCTACAGTTCCATGGATTCTATGTTGATTTTGAAAAGAAATATATGTCCTTTGATATTGTGGTAGATTTTAAATATGATCGAAATCAAACAAGAGCAGAGGTTATTCAACAAATTCAAGAAATATATCCTGATTATAAGATCATTGTTCAGATCGATATCAGCTATACAGACTAAATAAGACAACCTGATGGTTGTCTTTTATATATTATGAATATAGTTTTGTATCTTATCTAATGCCTCATACATTTCAGGAGTATCAGGATGGAAACATACCCAATCATGTTCATATTCTCTAGGATCATCGATCAGGGTAACGTTTTTAAATACCTTAGATGCATTTAAGGAATATTTTCTTAAATAATCCTTTTTCGCTGTTAACATCAGCACCTGAGGAATAGCATGAGCTAATTTAGATATATGTTCATAGGGTTTTAAATCATGCTTTTTAAGGAACAATCCCTTTAACATAAACAGCTTAGAGCTATCGATTTTATTGATATAAAACATGGCACTGATCGTTAATAGAGCTTTTGCTTTTAAGAAAGTAACAGGAGCTTTAAAGTAATCATGAATAGAAGGGTCATTTAAAATAGCAGTTAAATAGGTAGCAAGATATCCCCCTGCACTATCCCCCATAATAAAGACCTTATCATAGTCTCCATTTAAAGCTTTTATTTTCTCTTCAATTACAGGTAATGCCTGTGAAATAAAAGATATAATTTCATAGTTATCGTAATCAAAAAGGAAGGGGTATTCAATATTAAATACCAGATTCCCCTGATCAGCTAAGTATCTGCATATCCAAGAGGATGATTTAGTACTGCATGAAATCAGTGCACCTCCATGAAATTCAATAATAACGGGAAGCTTAGTGTGATAAGGATCAGGATAGAAGATATCCATTGTTCCTCTTTCATGATCACAATAGGATACTCCTTTTTCATTGATCATAGGTTCTTTAAATTGACTGAAGTATTTCTCCATTTTAGGATCTTCTTCTCTTAATCCATTCTCAATAGCCTTTAACATGCTTCTACCTCTTCTTTTAAAGGAATAGATGGAGCAGCTCCTAGTCTAGTAACAGCAATAGAAGAAGCTTTTGCTGCTAGATCTAAAGCATAAGGGATACCTTTCCCATTTAAGATAGAAGCAAAGAAATAACCACTGAAGGTATCTCCTGCAGCTGTTGTATCCACAGCTTGTACCTTGTAGATTCCCTGTTTATAAAAGTTCTTTTGATCGATATAGATAGAACCCTTACTTCCCAAGGTTAGAATAATATGACTATCTGGATATTTTTCCAACATCTTATATGCTAATTCTTTTCCATTATCCTTATATTCTTCATTTAAAATCTGACATACTTCTACTTCATTCAGAATAAAATAATTGATCTTATCCAATGGTAAAGCTAGGATCTTCTCATTCATTGGAGAAGGATTTAGAATAACCTTTAACCCTTTTTGACTAGCTTTAACAACCAGATAATCCAGATTATTGATCTCATTTTGAATGATCAGGTAATCCTGATCATTGAAATGATTTAATACTTCATCGATATAATCCTTTTCAATAGCCTGATTAGCTCCACCATATAATAGAATACAGTTTTCTCCATGAATATCCTTTTGAATAATTGCATTACCTGTACGTATTGTATCTAGTACCTTTGTATATTCGATATTTACATTGTTTTCTTTTAATAGATCTAGTAAGAATAAACCATCCTTTCCTACTGCCCCAGCCATATAGACCTCAGCCCCAGCTTTAGCTAAAGCAATGGATTGATTTAACCCTTTTCCTCCACTAAATACTTCTAGTGAAGTAGAGGATAGAGTTTCCCCTTTTTGGACGATATGTTCCACAGAGTAGGTATAATCGATATTTAATGAACCAAAGCTTAATATTTTCATAGTGATCCCTCATTTCTTTGTTTTATTATAACATAAATAAAAAAGAAAAGACACAAATTAATGTGTCTCAACGATTTCAAAACGATATTGTTGTGTTACTTCAGGATATTTCTTATGATCCACATAGGAATTAAACATTTCTAATGGTCTTACCCATAATTGATAGGGAGCATATAATTGACGATAGACCACCATTAATTCTTCTGTTTCAGAATGTCTTGCGATACCTTCAATACGATAATAGTTCCCTTTAAAATGTCTAACAATATCTCCTTCATGTAGCACTCTATTCATAGATTGGTTCTTTCTTTAATGGTAATAGCTCGTTTAATGCTTTTCTTAAAGACAGATCCCAGAAGTCCCATTCATGAGCATAGCCTGCAACTAATTCATAGGTTACGTCATATCCGTTTTCTTTTAATAGATTATAAGCTGCTTCACAAGATTCAACGGCTGCATCTTTATCTCCTACGGTAATATAGAATACAGGTAATTCTTTTCCATCCTTAACATTTTTTCCAGCCATATAATAACCATCAAAAATTGTTTCTTTATAAGCTTCACCACCAGGTAAACTACCATTATAATAATTTCCTTTACCAAACCAATCTAAGATCCTTGGTCCACCAACACAAGGATTTACAGCTCCTGACATACAGAATACATAGCTGTATAATTCAGGATAAGCTAAAGCGATCATCATAGCTCCTCTACCACCCATAGATAAACCACCGATAAAGTTATCTTCTTTCTTAGTAGACACAGGGAAATAAGCTTGAATCATTTCTCTTAACTCTTCAGTGATAAAAGAAGTATATTTAGGTCCTGGATTTTGATCAATATAAGACATATTATAAGCAGAAGGCATTACTACTACGATTTTATTATCCTCAGCATATCTTACGATATTACTGAATTTTACGTAATCTTCATGATCTCCTGAAAAACCATGTAGTAACCATAAAACCTGGTATTTCATTCCCTGCTTGTAGTAGCTTCCATTTTTCTCTTCTTTTTGTGTATCTGCAAAGCTAAAGGTAGGAATAACCACTGTAACTGTTGTTTGCATTCCTAAAGTTTTTGATAAAAAGTTAAAGTTCATTGTTGCCATATTTTTTCACCTCTAAAATTATTTTATCATACCTTTGATATAGTAATCAAAAGATATATCCAAAAACTTTTTCATTTGTATCTTATATTCAGGATAAATCTTAGAAACCCTACCTAGTCCATAAATATAAGGGTCAATATATCTTTTCTTAGCATTGATACAATAATAATCCTTTTTAGGATCATTACTGATCCTAATTGAATTCAACTTTTGAAAATATGCCCATTTTTCCTTTAAAACTGGATGACTCATGATCTTTTGAATTACTACAGGTTCAATAGTATATAGATCTTTTTCATCTAATACTTCTAGCTCAATTGCTTCTTTAATAAGTCTAGCTAAATATTCCATAGAGTAACGATCATTATCTGCTACATAAACTTTGGAACACTGCAAAGAGAGTAAAGCAAACTGATAGGCAATTTTTGGATGAGTAAACATAATTTCATCTTCATGAAATTCATTTTCTCCCACTATCAGATCCTGATAGATCCTTTCTACATCCTCTTTACTTCCAAAACCATAATTAACAAGATTTCCTAAAGTATATTCTAGACGATCTGCTGAAAGCTTAGGGGCATCATTATCAGCAATAGGATAGAGATGATAATCACATACCTCTTCTATAGTGATCTTATGATCGTTTAAAAATGATAGAATCATTGGATCACTTTGAATAATTGCTTTTGTATTTTCTTCTGTAGATTCCTGAGTAAGGTAATCATGATGAAGAAAGTCGATCACATGGGCAAAGGCTGGAGTAGCGATATCGTGAAATAATCCAGCAAGAGATTGTGATAGATCATGGGTAAAATGATAAATGATCAGACTTACTCCTAAACTATGTTGAAACCTTGAATAAGGTAAAATAGTCGTAAATAATGGATAAGAGGTATACTCCAGTCCACAGTTCATCCCTACATTCTGTAATCTTACAAGACTATTAGCTTGTATTAAAGTACTATAAGGTATTTCTTCTTGGTAATATATTTTACTTAAGTCTTCCATAATTCAAAAAAAGAATAGTCTAAACTATTCTTCCTCCTCTTCCATTTGATTATAGAATGCTTCTTCATCATCTGCAGGATAAATTTCAAAATCATAAAATCTGCAGATCAGCATATCATCAATAGAAAAACGTTCATCCTGAATATAGAAGGCAATTCCGTTTTCATCTACAATTGTCCAGCTATCTTCATCTCCAGCCCATCTAGATAGACTGTTTTCAAATTTAGCGATCCATTCATTAACAGCTTCATCATTATCTTCACGTGCATAGAAGTAGTTCCATACATAGTCACTTAAATTATCTACAATTATTTTATATGCGCCTTGTTCATCTTCAGCTTCTACACAATATCCATCTGGTAGAATTTGTCTAGACATCGTAGGATGAGGTTTAACCCCAATTACAGATTCAAATAAGTCGAATTTAGCTCTAAATTCATACTTCATATCTATTCCCCCTCAATATGCCTCTAATATAATATTTTTAGAATAGGATGTCAAATTGTTTATTGCTTAATTTTCTATATTTTGTATATAATGGTAATGGTGAGTACAATGAGTAAACTAGAAGTATACAAAAAGAAGGTTAAAATCAAAATAGATCAGGAACAGCTGATTACAGAACTATTTAAAGCTAGAGAAGAAATGAATGAATCAATTATCCAATGGTGTAAAGGTTTCTATAAATTAAGAGACTCTATTGAATATCAGGTTATATTTCACCTTTGGAAGGAAAATAAAGAAGAAATCTATAAAAAACAGATGTTTGATCTATTAGAAAAATATCATTTAGCTTATCAGGATTATAAAGCTTTTATTTTAAAGAGTTATCCTAGATATTATGAGATCTTTTATTCTATGAATAAAAAGATCTATCGCAGATTTGTGGATGCTTTATTGAATGAAAGATCATTGGGATATTTTAATGAAAAGGTTAGAAAAACCAAGAATCTAAGCTTAACTCCCTATAATATTAATGGAGAAAGTAATCTTCTATTAGATAAAGGAATCATAGATTTTAAAACTATTCAGATTTCTTTAGATATTGTAGATGTGATCTTACTAGAGGAATATAGACAGAAAGCATACGTTAAAGGGTATACCTTAAATAAAGAAGGAATATTAGAAATAGAATTGATATTAGAAAATGATGGTAATCAATTTGAGGTAGAATATATCAGTAAAGAGATCTTCCAACAAAGACTATTTTAAAACCTAGGCTAATAACCTAGGTTTTCGTTAATTAGAATTACTTCTGTTGTTTGAATTCCATTCATAGGCTTAAACAGGGTAACCATACCATGACAGATCCTTGCTTTAGCGTTACAGTCATAACATTTCATTTCAGCTTTTACACAAGGGGTATCTACATTAAATCTTCTTGCATTTAATGGTGCAGCTATATTTCTAGCTCGATAGATTGCTTCCTCTAGATTCCCACACATTTTATTGATTCCAGCTATAATAATCAGATGATCATGACCATAAAGCATACTAGCTAGTCTATTTCCAGTACCATCGATATTGACAATTTCTCCATTAATACTCATGCCATTAGCTGAGGTTAGATAGACTTTAGCCTGGCTTGCTTCTTTTCTTGTTGAAGGATCTTTCCAATGCCAGTAAACCTTATTATGCTTAGATAAACTATCATAGATTCCTAAAGTATCGATACTCTTTGATCCACCTATTCCTATAGTGGTCTGATCTAGGATCTGATTTAAATACTCTTCAGCTTCTTTTCCTGTTTCAAAGTATTGGATCTGATAGCCTAAAGCTTTGTAACGTTCTATTATTTTCTCTATTTTCATTTTAATCACCCTTCCCATTATAACATGTTTATCTATATATTTAAATTCGTAAATGAGGTAGGCAAAATGAGTAAAATCAATCATGTAACGATTACTGCATTGAATAGTGGACTTTTGTCCTCTTTTTTTAGGTATATAAAGAAAAAAGGGAGGAAGAATATGAAAAATATAATTGAATTATTTGATGATTCAGGCAATAAATATCAATTTGAATACTTAGATTTAATAAAATATAAGGGAAGGGAGTATATAGTTTTACTGGATATAGAGAATGATCTATCAGGAGTTATTCTAGAATCAATCGATGGTAAGAGATTTTTAAGTGTGGATGATCAATCTATTGTAGATGCTGTTTCTGAATGCTTTAAAGAAAAATATAAAACTGAATTCAATTTTGAGGAGTAATTAAAATGAGTCACATTCGTGACTCATTAATTCTTTTAGCTTTCTTAAAGCCTGTTCCTTGATTTTATTGACCTCTTTCTTTGACATATGTAACATTTTTCCAATGTCATTAGGGGTTAACTCGGTATCAGTAACTTTATTTTTTCTCATTTCTTCAGGCTTAGAAGTAAAGAATAATAGGTTGATCACCTGTTGTTCATTCTCGTCTAAAAGTTCGATATAATCATCTAATTTACTATAGAGATCATTTTGTTTGCTTTTAGTGATCATTGTATCAGGACCATATCTTCCATTTCCAATTGTATCGATAAATGGTGTATCGTCTTCTTCATCGATTAACCCATCTAAGCTTTGTTCAGCCTGGATCTGAGTTAAGACAGTTTGAATACGTTTAGCACTCATATGAGTTGCTTCCATGATCTTAGATACATCATCTCCATAAATATTTGCAGCTTTTATATATTTTGAATAATCTTCGATTACAGAATCAGGAAGTCTGACCTGTCTGCCAATTGACTTCTTTTCATCAGCAATATATTTGAAGATATATTGTTTTGCACATTTAGTAAAATCATTAGATTTATCTGGATTATACTTTTGAGCTGCTTCTACAAGTCCAAGATAACCTGCAGATACAAAGTTTTCGTAGATATCATCATAGTTATAAGAATAAATAGAAGCTTCTTTTCTAGCCATATTTTCTACTAAATTCAAATTGTTTTCGATTAAGGTGTTGCGTTGTTCCTTAGCTAAGTCGTTCATGTAGATTGCCATATTTGTATTCTCCTTTAAATTAAAATTTCTGTATTTATTTTATTGCTCTTTACACCCAAATACAGGGGTACCAACTCGACAAGAAATTCCTTTCTTTTAAGAGCATTACTGAATTCAATTTAAATATACATGCATTTAGATAATTTAATTAGGGTACCAACTCACCATAAAATCGATTACTTTGCTAATTGATTAATTTTTAATCTGATCTGATGGAATATAGGAAATCTGCTGACTGAGATCAACTCTAGATTGGATAGTTCTAGCATATAAAAATTCAATTGCTTTTTTAATGCTTTGACTTCCTGTATACCGGCATGATAATTGCTTTCAATTAGTTTTCCTAGATCTCTATTATAGGTATTTAGTTTCTTGATCACTGAATAATTTTCAAAGAAGAAGATCAATTCCTGATCTGGATAATTATGATTCTGAAAATCCTGATAATCTTCAAAGAATTCATGCACCCCCTTCTCTATTGCCTCCTCGTTATATTGTATTTTTGTCTGCTTTAAATAACTTAATAGTTCAATTTCACACATCCTAATCACCCTCCGTTAAATTTATACCTATTTTTTTCAAAAAGGTCTTGATTTAAAAAAGAAACAATGCTATTATTTACAAGCACTGGAGGTTTAGCTCAGTTGGGAGAGCATCTGCCTTACAAGCAGAGGGTCAGCGGTTCGAGCCCGTTAACCTCCACCATTGTTTCCAACTCCACGTCGTGAGACGTGTTTATATATAGTTGAGCATAAGCTCTTTTTTTTAACCCTTGGACATAGCTGATCTATGTCTTTTTTTGTTTGAATTATAATAGAACAAATCAGTAAATTGTTTGATAAAAATAAATCAAGACATATTCATAATGTTTTTTAGTGAAGGAAAACTTGATTCTAAATCAACTGTTGTAAAAAATGTAACAGTTCAATTTGAAGTTCAAAGAGAAATAGAATATTTTAATTTAGATGTCATTATTTCAGTAGGCTATCGTGTAAAGTCTCAACGTGGAGTTGTTTTTCGAAAATGGGCTGCTTCAGTTTTAAAAGATTACATGTTTAAGTGCTATGCAATAAATCAAAAAAGACTAAAATACAAAGTAGAATGATTGCATCTTCTCTAGAATTAGATAACTTTGATGTATATGATGTAGTTAGCAAATATACTGAAGCATTAGCATTGTTAGATGATTATGATCATCAAAATCTTATAAAACCAGATGGAATAAATAATTTATATAAATTGGATTGTAATGATTGTAGAAGAGTAATAGATTCTATGCAAAAGAATTTCAATACGAATTTATTTTACCGAAGGCATGCACAACAGGCGTAGAAAAAGAGCCAGGAAAACTCAATGGTATATTTCTTCAAATCTATCAGGAAGTTTTTGGACAAGAATTGTATCCAACATTAGAAGAGAAAGCAGCAAATCTATTGTATTTTCTGATTAAGGATCATCCTTTTGCAGATGGATGTAAAAGAATAGGTGTTTCATTATTCTTAGAGTTTTTGAATAGAAATAATGGTTATGCTGATTATGAATTTTTTAAATAGAAGTCAATATAAAATAGGCATCTAAGATGCCTATTTTACTTGTTCCTGTCTATATTGAATCTGCATTGTTTTATTTCTGGCAAGCAAGCATTTACCCCCAAAAGGATTATCTACAGGAGTACCCTGTACCTTTCCTTCTAGCAGATCGTTGCATAGATCAATGGTATCCTGTACTAGAGAAGCTGGTAAAGGATTCATGATCAGATTATCTGCATAGCCTATATGTCCGTTATAATGACGATCATAATGATATTCTAAAGCCTGAATGGTTTTGGCACTTTCTAATACACTGCTGATATCGGTATGTTTTCCTTCTTCTACACATAATAGAATATTTGGATTGCATGCATCTCCACTAAAGATAATTCTTTGAGTAGTATCTAAGAAGGTTAATCCCCCATCTGTATGTCCTGGAGTAGAATATACATATACATCTCGATTGCCTAAATGAATAATATTTCCATCCCTTAAATATCTGATTTCTGGATTATTTTTAAAGTTTATTACACTTTCTTCATTAATTTCATAAACACCAGGACACATATTCATCATAATATTTGTATAGCTTTTACGATCCTCTATGCTGACCTTTAAAGCTTTCTGTTCATCATCCTGGTGAAGATAGATCGTTTCAAACTGTCTCATACCTCCTGCATGATCTACATGACCATGAGTTAAAGCAACGATCAGACGTTTATTTGTAAGGCTTTCTACTAAACTCTTTAAATCAAATACTCCTGTTCCTGTATCAATTAATAGAGAAAAGTTTTCCCCCTCTAGTAAAAACATTGTATCCATTCCATATTCATTAATACACCATGTTTTATAAGCAATTTCACATACAATAGGCTGTTTAATCATTGTTGTTACCTACCTGTACTGTAATTTCCTTTTTCCCAATACGACTACCAGTTACAATTAGTTCAATATTGTTTTTAGTTTCAATGACCCAGGATAATTTCTTGAAAGTAGGCTCTGTTTCAAAATTCATAGGTCCCCATGGCCCATTGAATGTCATAGTGCAGGCATAACCTCCTAATTGACCAATTTCTTCTTTTGCTTTTCCTTGTATTACTTTAGCACCCTTTAGTTCTACTGTTATTGGTAATACACGTTTATTATTCAATCCTTCTTTAAAGACATAGGTAGGTAGGAATCCCTTATTTAGGATCGTTGCTTCAACCTTATAAAGGTTATTAGCTAAATGCTCCACTTTAATATCATTAAAATCAATAACAGGTAAGGTTTTGATCTCTCTTAGATAGAAGTTTACATGTTTCTTTAACTCTTGAAGCATAAAAGGTATAGGTGGATTCTGAATCGTATATTTAAAGTTTAAACCACCGATCTCTACTTTTCCTAACTGTGGATGATCAAAAGAAGTCCATGGTTTAAATGCATCGATTTTATTTTCATCAAACCATTTTAAATATTTAACCATTTCATCCTCTTCCTGCTCTGGAGTATGAGGTTTATATGGGAATTCTTCCTTAATACCAGCTCTAGCACTAAAGTCCCAGCATTCAATCGTAATAGCTGGAATTCCTACATTAAAATGACAGAAATCATCAAAACCACCATAGGTTACCTCCTCTTCAGGATTACAATATTCATCATGAACATTTAAAACAGGATAGTTTGTTTCTTCATGTCCAATATTTGCTAAGGCTTTATAAATAGCGATATCCTGAGGATTGCATTCCTTTCTGCTTTTAGCTCCAGGAGTATATAAATACTGACCACCTGCAGTATGCATATCTACTACTGAACAGATATTAGGGTGATCAAGCAGGAATAAAGCATTACTCTTTGTTTCAATATTACTTAATGGATATAAGCCTGCTCCCTGTTGCTTTCCTTCATTTTGCCAATAAGCAGGGTAGTTACGGTTAAAGTCATTTCCATAAGGGTTGGGAGCTTCTTTAATTTCTCCATTAAATTCATGAAGAAGTCCTTCACTATAAACATTATAGAAGTCTCCTTCATCATCATCTGGTTTTCTTTGAACCATAACTCTAGGATCCTTCTCAGATATTTTCCATACCCCATTTGGGCTTTTAATTCTCATACTTCGAATTACCCCATCTCCATCGATATCTTCATTATAAAGACCTGGCATTTTACTTGGATATGGATAAGGAGTATTGACACTTCTTACACTATAAGGAGTAGTTAAATAATATTCACTACCATCAGGAGATACCCTTGGTACTACATAGATCGTATATTTCTTTAAAAGCTTTTGAATCTCATTGCTTTGAAGATTAGTAAATACAGTATCTAAGAAATACATACATACCATACTTCCACATACTTCCCCTGCATGGATATTTCCTTCTACATAATATCCAGGTTTATCGCTATAATCCCCTGTTTTTAAATCTGTAACCATTAGAATAGGAATATCTCTACCTTCTAAAGTAGTTCCAATTTTATCTAATTTACAGTAATCTGGATATTGTTTAGCGTATCCTTCTAGTATTTCTTTTATTTCATGATATTGATAATAATGATCATATTGATAGGTTACATTTTCTGTTAGCTTCATATTTTATCCTCCCTGTTAGATATTTTTCCATTGATAAGATATATATTTTTTAATTAGATCAATATAAGTTAGATGATTCTCCTTCATTCCAATCATTAATAAAGAATCCTGATTTTGACGATGAGGTCTAGATGCTCCTGTCATATTAGGTTTAGGATTAATATCAAACATATAATACTTCCCATCCTTTTTACGACAATCAATTCTAACCATTGCTTTAGGCTTTAAGATTTCTATTGCCTTTTGACATTGTTTAATAATTTCATCTGTATTATCTTTACATACAAAGCTGTTTTCTACTACAGGAACTTTTCCATTGTAAGGCATAATACGATCTATCTGTTTGATTCTTTCAATAGGTGGAATTACTTTACCATCTGGGAATACTCCAATTGTGATTTCTGTGTCATTTAAAAATGGTTCCACAATAAATCGATTACCATAGTTTCCATCCTGAATCAAAGAATTCATATGGTTTATTACTTCTTCTAGATTATCACATACCTTTACTCCCTGTGATCCTCTTCCTCTAATAGGTTTAATTACACATGGGTATTCACTGATCTCTATATTCTCTAAATCAATAACTTTACTTTCCACAACATCTAATCCATGCTGGTAAAGTAATTGATTGGTGTAAAGCTTATTATCGTATTTCTCTACAAAATAAGGATCCTGTCCTATAATATTGATCCCCTTGAATTCTAAAATAGGGTGTGTTGCATATAATACAGTATTTAACCATAAGGTATCTGCCCCTTGATCAATAGCCTGTTGAATTCCTTCCTTTGTATCTGGAAATACCCAATCAAGGTCTTGATAGACATCTGGGTTTTCTACAGGAGTAATAATTGAATAGTGATTCTGAAGTAAACAATAAGCAATATCAGCTCCAGAGTCACTATATCCCCCTTTTTTCATTGGTTTATCTATGCCATCAATTGCAGGGGGCTTTTTAGCCTGGTATAAAATCGCAATATTCATTCTTTGATCATCTCCTATTTATTTATTGTAAATCAATATACTAAAAAAAGCAAAAAACATTTGCATTTGAGTACACTCAAACAAATATAATTATTAAAAGAAAAGAGGTAAAGAGTATGTTGTATAAGAAATTTAAAGATATTGAATTATCTACTTTAGGTATGGGAAATATGAGACTTCCTGTAACTGAAGATAAGGAAATTGACTATCCAAAGGCTAAAGCAATCATTGATCAGGCTTATAAGGATGGAATTAATTATTATGATACTGCCTATATCTATCATGGTGGTAAATCAGAAGAGTTTGTTGGTAAAGCATTAAAGGAATATCCTAGAGATAGCTATTATGTAGCTACTAAGTTCAATATTAATGCTCAGCCAGATTATAAGAAACAATTCTCTGAACAGTTAGAAAGATTAGATATGGATCATGTAGATTTCTATCTTTTACATGGTGTTGGAGATCAGAATGCTGAAAGATTTAAGGAATGTGGGTGCATTGAATATTTTGATTCAATGAAAAAAGAAGGTAAGATCACTTACTTTGGTTTCTCTTATCATGGTAGACCAGCATGTTTAAGAGAATTTATTAAGCTATATCCATTTGATTTTGTGCAGATTCAATTTAACTATTATGATTATGATCATTTTGTAGCTAAAGAATTATATGAAATATTAGCTGAAGCTAATATTCCAGTAATGGTTATGGAACCTGTCCATGGTGGTTTATTAGCTAATTTATGTGATGAAGCTAAAGCTGTAATGCCTGTTCAATATTCTCTTGCAAGCTACGCTATGAGATTTGTGAAGCAATTCCCTGCAATACAGGTAGTATTAAGTGGAATGGGTACAGTTGAACAGATGTTAGATAATGTAGCTACCTTTAGTGATACTACACCATTAACTGATGAAGAATTAACAGCTATTCATAAAGCATGTGATATTCAATATAGTAAAGTAACTGTACCTTGTACAGGATGTAACTATTGTGCTCCTAACTGTCCTATGGGATTAGAGATTCCTTATCTTCTTCAACAGTATAATGATGCTAAGATTGGTGGTGCATGGCGTTTAGCCACTTTAGCAGCTTTACCAGAAGATAAGCTTCCAAGTAATTGTATTCAATGTGGATCATGTTCAGCAAACTGCCCACAAAGCTTTGATATACCATCCTATTTACAGGATCTGGTAAGTATGATGCCAAAATAAAAGTCACTAATGTGACTTTTTTTAATCCAGTATTTCTCCATTGGATCCATAAACCTTCTAAATTTAATAGAAGGAATCTTTACGATATCTGTTGAAGGTACTTTTTCCTTCAGTCATTTGACCATCCATAGGATGACCTGCTATCTATAGGCATCGAATTATAATATGAAATAGCAAAGAAATCTACTTTTCCTTTACGTAATATTTCATCGTCTCCATCTTCTGTTTTTACCTTTAATTTTCTAGGAATATGATGTAGACCATCTCCACCCTACCGAAGGCATGCAGAGCACATAGGAAATCCTTTTTAAAACTCATTTGATTGTCCTCCTAATCGATCCATTTAAAATGTTTACAGGCATTATAGATGCCATCTTGATCACAGGAATCTGTAATATAGGTTGCTTTAGCTTTTAAACTTTCTACAGCATTTCCCATTGCGATACTTGTCCATTCATCTAAAAACATACTTAGATCATTTTCCCCATCTCCAAAGACCACTACATCCTTATAGTCTCCATGGAAATAGTCTACTACCTTTTTGATTCCTTTTGATTTTTCTGTAGGTTCTACAAAGAAGTATTCTTTATGATATCTGCACCATGGTAATTTATTTAGACTTTCTAATTTATATTCATCTGGATAATAACAGGCTACATACATTTTATAAACCTGTGGATAATCTCTTAGATCAACGTTTTCTATTACCTTAGTAGTTAAATAGAGATCATGTGTAAAATCATAGAATCTTTGGTCTGGAGCAATTCTATACCATTCATTAGTAGGTGAGAAAGACCATGGATACCCTTTTTCTTTACACTCATTCATTAAATCGATGCATGCCTGATAATCTAATGGTTCTATTTCTAATAGTTCATTATTAATGGTGATCCCATTGCCTCCATCACTGACCATATTGACAAATCCTAACTGATGCATATAGTCTACAGCCATAGCATAGCTTCTTCCTGTCGCAATAGCTACAAAGTATCCTTTTTCCTTTAGCTTTTGAATTGCGAGCTTTGTAGATTCAGGAATATATTGTTTACCTGGTTGTCCTACTGCCAAGGTTCCATCAATATCAAAAAAGAAATATTTCATATGATATCCTCCTAATAATATAATTATAAAACAAATAGACATATTTAACTAGATTGAATAAAAATAAAGACCTCTAATTTACTGTTTCAGCTCTTTAGATCAAATTATAAAAGATATATAATAAAAACAACAAGAAGGTGAAATTATATGAGAATGTTATTTAAGCAAAGACTATTATCCTTATTAGATAGCTATGATATCTATGATGAAGAAGGTAATACATTATATACAGTAGAAGGAAGATTTAGTATTTCGCATCATTTGGATATATATGATGCAAATGGAAATCATGTAGGAACAATTAAACAAAAGGTATTTACTCTATTACCAACTTTTGAAGTTTATCTAGGAGAAGATTTTATGGGCTATATCACAAAAGAATTCTCATTCTTTAGACCAAAATATAATATCGACTTTAATGGCTGGCATATTGAAGGAGATGTATTAGAATGGGATTATTCTATTATAGACGCTTATAATCAAGAGGTTGCCTCTGTTTCTAAACAAATATATAATTGGACAGATACCTATAGTATAGATGTTGATCAGGATCATGCATTACTTGCTTTATTAGTAGTACTAGCAATCGACTGTGAAAAATGTTCAAGAAACTAATATATAAAAAACTCAGATCATTGATCTGAGCTTTCTTTTTAATTAATAGGTACGATCGTTGCCCCAAAAGGCATTAACCATAATTTAGCGAATTTAAAGAATTGCTTTCCAAATGGAATACCAATGATCGTAATATGTAGAACTAATCCAACAATAAAGCAGGCTAAAGCATTTACCCATCCAATTAATAATAACCAGATTATATTTAAGAATAGAGATACATTGCTATCACTAAAACGAATATCTCTTCCAAATGGGAAGAAAGCTAAGCTTGCAAACTTAAAGCATTGTAATCCTAGAGGAAAACCAATAATTGTAATGCAACAAACAATACCTGCTAGGATCCAAGCTACACCTAAAATAAATCCCCCAAATAATAACCATAATATATTTCCTAATAAACTCATAACTAATCCCTCCTGTTACAGTTTTATTATACCGTAAAATAAGCCTTCTTAAACAGTAAAAAGAGAAAAATAGAAAGAGATAAAATCACAAAGATAATAAAAAAGGGAGAACCGAAGTTCTCACCTTAAAATCAAACTAATGAATTAGTCTTCTTTTTTCTTTTTTAATACAACTAAACCAGCTGCTGCTAATGCTAAACCAGCTACTACTGCATATGTAGCATTGTTGTAAACACCAGTGTTTGGAGTTACTTCTTCAGCTTCTTCTGGCATTTCTGCTAACCATACCCATTCATTTTCTTCTCCATGAACGTTG
>R17__coassemble_268_pt1 | contig 31528 bp, 26 predicted proteins | sample R17__metabat2_high_PE_012 | metagenome-assembled genome bin R17 | reverse complement strand
GATACCTCTAAGCTTAAAATACCCACTAAAGGTACGGCATTATAAAAGGACAAGATTTCTTGTCCTTTTATCCTTCAAAGCTATTATAAAGATCTAAAAATTCATCAGATGATATTTCCTTGTATTCCTTTTGTTCATAGTTTACTGTACTGTTATTATACTCATTAGCCATTTCAATACTTAGAAAACCTTCTAACTGATTGTCTAAAGGAATAGAATAGCTAAAGGTATCTGTATATTCTGCATTCACATAGGATAAATCATAGATCGTGTATTCTACATCCTTATATACTACCTTAAAATAATCATTTTCTTCCTTACTGTCATTATAATAAGCTGTAAAATCATAGGCTGAATTTAAAGAATTATTGATCTGTTCTTTGGTTAAAAGATCTAATTCATCTATGATCGTATCATTTAATTGAGTTAAATAGCTTTCTTCATTATTAATGACCATGATTGCTTGAGTAAAGGTAGCATCTACATAAATAATTCTACTATCACTAACTCTGCTATTTCCTTCATCTCTATAGTTACAATAGCATTCTTCTTTTATACTTCCATCACTATAGATCGTATAACGATCATAATAGCCTGTTCCAGTTACACCATAATAGACTATATCCTGATCCTCTATTGTATAACGATCGTTTTCAAAATAATCCTGATATTGTTCACTCTTCTTATTATTTTTCTTGATTGTTTCTTCTTCCTGCTTTTGCATACATCCTGCTAATAAAGTTAGAAGAAGAAGATATATTATTTTTTTCATCGTATCACCTTCGTCATTAAGAAATTATATCACTCGATAATTTTCTTGTAAAGGAAGTTTACTTCACTGTAACTTCACTCAAAACTACACTAACTTCATTCTAACTCTTTCTCTTTTGGAAAAAGAGCTTTTTTAAAATTAAATCACTTGACAGTTACGTAACGTTACTTTATATAATATAGGTGGATGAGGTAAATTATGAAATATTATAAATCAGGTGAATTTGCAAAGATGGCAAATGTGTCTCTTAGAACGATTCGTTATTATGATCAGCAGGGACTACTAAAGCCAAGTATGGTAACAGATAGTAGATACAGATTATATACGGATGATGACTTAATTAAGCTGCAAAGAATCATCGCTTTAAAGTCCTTTGGCTTTTCATTAGATGAAATATTTGCAATCACAGTAAATGATGATCGTCGTAATTTTAAAGACAATCTTAGATTACAGGCTAAATTAGTTCATCAGAAGATCGAAAATCTTCAGGCAATTGAACAAGCTTTAATTGAGACAGAAAAGCACATTGATGAGCATAGTGAAATCGACTGGAATATGATTTTACATATCCTGCATTTATCAAACATGGAAAGAGATATTGTAGATCAGTATAAGAATTCCAAAAACTTATCTGTACGTATTAATTTACATGAAAAGTATTCCACTAATCAAGTTAGCTGGTTTGACTGGTTAATACAACAGTATTCACTCTCTAATCAGGATAGGGTCTTAGAGATAGGCTGTGGAAAAGGTGATCTTTGGAAAAGAGATCATCCAGATGTAAATTATCCAATCGTATTATCAGATATTTCTGAAGGAATGTTATCGGATGCTAAGGAAAACCTGGATAGTGATCTATTTAAGTTTGAACAATTCGATATGATCAGTATTCCTCATCAGGATGCAAGCTTTGATAAGGTGATTGCAAATCACTGTTTATTCTATTCCAAGGATATGGATGTGACCCTACAGGAGGTAGCTAGAGTATTAAAGGATGGAGGCATCTTTTATACCAGCAGCTACGGTCGTAACCATATGAAGGAAATTACTGAATTAGTCAAGGAATTTGATCCTAGAATCAGCTTATCGTCCACTAATCTATATGAGATCTTTGGATTAGATAACGGAAAAGAATTATTAGAGAAGTATTTTAGTAAGGTAGAATTGATCAATTATGAAGATGCTTTAATAGTAGATGATTATCAGGCAATTATTGATTATATCCTATCTTGTCATGGAAACCAGAATGATTATATAAGTAATAAGTATGATCTATTTAAACAGTTTGTGAAAAGTAAGATGAAGAATGGATCATTCAAAATTACAAAGAACGCTGGTATATTTAAATGTATAAAATAAAAGGAGAAAAAAGATGAAAGGAATTATTTTAGCAGGTGGGTCTGGTACTAGACTTTATCCATTAACTCGTGTTACAAGTAAGCAATTATTACCAATTTATGACAAACCAATGATTTATTATCCATTAAGCATTTTAATGCAGGCTGGTATCAAGGATATCTTAATTATTTCTACTCCAGCTGATACTCCTAGATTTGAAGAATTATTAGGAGATGGACATGAATATGGTATTTCTTTACAGTATAAGGTTCAACCTTCTCCAGATGGTTTAGCTCAGGCATTCTTAATTGGGGAAGAATTCATCAATGGTGATTCTTGTGCAATGATCTTAGGAGATAATATCTTCCATGGTCATGGTTTAACTAAGAGATTAAAGAATGCAGCTAACAACAAAGGTCGTGCTACTGTATTTGGTTATTATGTAGATGATCCAGAAAGATTTGGTATCGTTGAATTTGATAAGAATGGTAAAGCTATCTCTATTGAAGAAAAACCTGCTCATCCTAAGTCAAATTATTGTGTAACTGGTTTATATTTCTATGATGAAAGAGTTGTTGAATACGCTAAAAAGGTTAAACCTTCAGCTCGTGGTGAATTAGAAATCACTGATTTAAATAGAATGTACTTAGAAGATGGTACATTAGATGTTGAATTATTAGGTCAAGGATTTACATGGTTAGATACAGGAACTCACGAATCATTAGTTGATGCTACTAACTTTGTTAAGACTATTGAAACACATTCAAATCGTAAGATTGCATGTCTTGAAGAAATCGCCTATAAGAATGGATGGATCACAAGAGAACAATTACAACAATCTTATGAATTATATAAGAAGAACCAATATGGTGCATATTTAAAAGATGTATTAGATGGTAAATATATTGACTAATAGAAAGGATCTATAAAATGAAAGTAACTGAAACAAAAATTCCTGGAGTAGTAATCGTTGACACTGATGTATTTGGTGATCATAGAGGTTACTTCACAGAAACTTACAATAAACCTAAATATGAAGCTTTAGGTATTACTACTGAATTTGTACAGGACAATATGTCATTTAGTGCTCAGGTTGGTACATTAAGAGGTTTACATTGGCAGAATCCTCCTTATGCACAGGCTAAATTAGTATCTTGTACAAAAGGAACAGTTATTGATGTAGCTGTTGATATCAGAAAAGGAAGCCCAACCTTTGGTCAATGGGTAGCCGTTGAATTATCTGCTGAAAATCATAGACAATTCTTTATTCCTAGAGGATTTGCTCATGGTTTCTTAACTTTAACTCCTGATGTTGAATTCAGATATAAATGTGATAATGTTTATAATAAAGCATCAGAAGGTGGTATGCGTTATGATGATCCTACAGCTAATGTAGACTGGGGTACATTATTACAGGGAATTACTCCTGTATTATCTCAAAAGGACGAAGAAGGTCCTACTCTTGAAAATTCAAGAAATGAATTTGTATACGGTGAAAATTGTTAATAAATAGAAAAGGAGAAAACAGACAATGAAATTTTTAGTAACAGGTGGAGCTGGATTTATCGGTGGAAACTTTATCCATTATGTAGTAAACAAATATCCAGAAGATCAATTCGTAAACTTAGACAAATTAACTTATGCAGGTAACCTAGAAACTTGTAAACCAGTTGAAGGTAAACCAAACTATAAATTCGTAAAAGGTGATATCGCTGACCGTGAATTTATCTTCAATTTATTTGAAAAGGAACATTTCGATGTAGTTATTAACTTTGCTGCTGAATCACATGTAGACCGTTCAATTGAAGATCCTGAAATCTTCGTTAAGACTAACGTTATGGGAACTACTACTTTATTAGATGCTTGTAATAAATATGGTATCAAAAGATATCATCAGGTTTCAACTGATGAAGTTTATGGAGATTTACCATTAGATCGTCCTGACTTATTCTTTACTGAAACTACTCCATTACATACTTCTAGTCCATATTCTTCTGCTAAAGCTTCTGCTGACTTATTCGTATTAGCTTACCACAGAACTTATGGTTTACCAGTAACTATCTCAAGATGTTCAAATAACTATGGTCCATACCATTTCCCAGAAAAATTAATTCCATTAATTATTTCTAGAGCATTAAATGATGAAAAGATCCCAGTATATGGTACAGGAGAAAACGTACGTGACTGGTTACATGTATATGATCACTGTGTAGCAATCGACTTAATCGTAAGAAACGGTAGAGTTGGTGAAGTTTACAATGTAGGTGGACATAATGAAAGAACTAACTTAGAAGTAGTAAAGACTGTATTAAGAGCTTTAGGTAAATCTGAAGACTTAATTACTTTCGTATCAGATAGAAAAGGTCATGATATGAGATATGCTATCGATCCAACTAAGTTAGAAACTGAATTAGGATGGAAACCAAAATATACATTTGATACAGGTATCCCTCAGACTATCGATTGGTATTTAAACAACAAAGAATGGTGGCAAAACATCATTTCTGGTGAATATCAGAACTACTTCCAAAAAATGTATGTAGATAAAGGTAGAGTTGAAGAATAATTCTAGACATTAAAGGAGATCATGAGATCTCCTTTTTATTATGGTAATGGTTTTCCACTTGCTAAATACAGATCATACCATTCCTGTCTGCCAAGTTTAACATTTACTGCCTGTGCTAATTCTTCTAAATGGCTAGGAGAAGTAGTACCCACAATAGGCTGCATATGAGCTGGATGTCTTAATAGCCAGGCAATTGCTATTGCTGCTTTAGTAACATTATATTTTTGAGCTAATGTATCTAATACTTCATTTAGCTTTTCATAGTTTGGATTATCAATAAAGGTACCTTCTGCCCATGAGGCCTGAATAGATGACCATGGCTGGATCGTAATATCGTTTAATCTACAGTAATCTAAAACGCCACCATCCTTATCCTGTGCCCAGTCTTCCTTCATATTCGCGTTGATTCCTGAGTCGATCATGACAGAATGAACGATTGATAGCTGCATCTGATTAATAATGATTGGATGCTTTGAATACTTCTGTAAAAGCTGGATCTGATAAGGAGTATGATTAGATACACCAAAGTATTTTACCTTTCCTGCTTTATATAATTCATCAAAAGCTTCTGCTACTTCCTCAGGATCACATAAAGCATCTGGTCTATGCAGTAATAAGATCTCTATATGATCTGTATGCAATCTTTCTAAAGATGCATTAACACTATTAATAATATGCTCCTTAGAAAAATCGTATCTTTTTCCTGGTACGATAGCACATTTAGTTTGGATGATCATTGAATCTCTTAATTCTGGATTTCTTTGTAGAACCTCTCCAAATAGACTTTCACTTCTTCCTCCACCATAAATATCTGCATGATCAAAGAAATTAATTCCTAATTCTAATGCTTTCTTTACTAGTACTTCTACTTCATCAACTGATTTACCAGCAATTCGCATACATCCTAAAGCAAGCTTAGAAACCTTTAAATCTGTTTGTGGTAATGTATAATATTCCATGTTTTTATCCTCCTTCTTCTATTTTACCACGTATCTTTAATTATTGTACAAAAAAGGTTGTATATCGAATACAACCTTTAAAAACTACTCTTTACATTTGTTATATTTACTATTGATGTAGGCGATAATGGCAGCACCCATAGTAAGTAATGAAATAAAGATTGAGGCCAAATCATATTGATAGTAATATTTTATCATGACAAGCGAAGACTGTAAAATCAGAAATAAAGCTATCAGATATAAGCATAGCTGTTTATTCATTCTATATTTGCTTAACAGCATTAAAACCACTAAACCACCAATAAAGATCAAACTACAAATGATATTCATTATAATCCACCATGTCCTTTCGAATAAGTTCCAATACAATATGATCTAATGAAGCTCCACTTAATCCTGTCCAATATAATTAATTTTTTTAATTAACAATGAACCATCTGATGATATTAAGGAAGTACATATACATATGTTTAATAATAATATTAACAATTTCTTTTTCATTATTCTTTCCTCCTTTATTATAATAGGAAACCGGTTTCTTTACAAGTAATAAACCATAAAAAATCAAGATTTCGGTATAAAAAAGATACTTTTTTTACACATTTATAGATTTTTGAATAATATAATTAGAATATAAAGTATAAGTTTTGGTCACATAAGATAATAGACGCAAAAAAAGACTCGATCTTTATCGAATCTTTAACTGTTCTTTCTTGTTAATAATTTAGCTGTAATGATCGCTACAAAAGGAATTGCTAGAATAATTCCCATACTACCAGCAATACCACAAATCAGTTCAATCGTAATAAAGTCAGTATTCATCAGCTGAGTAAAGGATACCTGATAAGAATAGATCAGGATCATCATATTTAAAGAAGAACCAGCAATAGCTAATACCAATGTATTTGCCATTGTTCCTGATGCATCTCTTCCTACCTTCATACCAGATTTAAATAATTCCTTGGTAGAGATATCTGGTCTTTTCAATTTTAATTCATCCATGGCAGAAGCAACAGACATCGCAATATCCATTACTGCTCCTAAAGAAGCAAGTAAGATAGAAGATAAGAATAAACCTCTTAAATGAAGTCCATTTTCATTTTGAGCCAGAATCAGTGCTTCAGCTTCATCTGATTGATAAGCCGAGATATGCACCAGTTTAATCGCAATATAGCCTAACAAGGCAGCCATGATCACACCACAGATACAGCCTAATGCTCCACCTATAGTCTTTGCCTGGAAACCACCTAATAAATAGAAGGAAACAATTGTAGTAACTCCAACTAGAATAATCGTTAATAAAATTGAATTATAACCTCTTAAGGTTAATGGAACCAGCAGGAATAAAATACTTACAAATGTAAAAGCTAAACCAATAAAGGCTCTAAGTCCCTGCATTCCCCCAATCGCTATTAAAGCAATCGCAAATACAACTACAAAGAAGATCAGATAATTGGTACGATAATAATTATAAATAGAAACCTGATATTCTCCTACTCCTGTTGTATCAATACGAATAGTTACATTATCTCCTTGATCTACATCTACATTATACATAGCACTTAAATAGTCTGTTACATAGGCCTGCTGACCTTTATAACGTCCACTTTTGATTTCTACTAACAGCTCTTTACTTCCTCTTTTATAGCCTTCAATACTTTCATCTGCTACTGTATTATCAGATATTACTTCTACAACCTTTGCTTTTTCATATTCAATTCCACTTGATTCTGTGATCGTATACCCATTCCAGCCACTATTGGCATTATATAATAAAATGCCATAGATCAAAGCACATATTAAAACGACTGCTAATTTTATGATATTATTTTTAGTTGTTAATTGTTTCAGTTTATCCTTCATATTTTTATCCCTCATTATCAATGTTTTTATTATATCACAAGTATAGAAAAATAACGAATGATTTCACAAAAAAAGGACCTGTTATCAGGCCCTGAAAAAATCATAAATTAATCTTCTTTTTTCTTGATTGAAACTAATCCAGCTAATGCTAGAGCAGCAAAGGCAACTAACATATAAGATACTGAACTATAGATACCAGTATTTGGAGTATCTGGAGTTGTTTCTCCACCTTCAGGAACTTCTGGTTCTACAGGAGTTTCTGGTTCTACAGGAGTTTCTGGATCAACTGGAGTATCAGGATCAACTGGAGTTTCAGGTTCATCTAATACAACGATTTCATCACAGTTTCTTACACGTAATACAGTTACATTATCAGTTACACCTTCAATAAATACTTCTGGATGCATATATTGTACACCAACAGCACTAACCTTAGCACCTGGTACAATTACATCAGCTAATGTATTATCATGAGTAGTTGCAGATAAGATATAACCATCAATAAAGATCGTAGTTTCACCAGTTTCATCTACTACAACAAACTGAGCTAAAGTACCATCAGCATTATAATAGATAGAACCTTCTTTTACAGTACCTTCTACCTGAGTTAATAAACCACCATAATTAGTGTAATCAGAAGCATCTGCACAATCTAATAATGTAGGATCAACTGGGTTTAAGTTTTCATTATCGATAATTGTATAAGACATTACCTTTAATTCTAAGTCACCTTGATATGAATCAATATAACCAGTAATATCAACTAAAGCACCTAACTGAATAGAATCATCAGCAAATGGGAAGATATCGATACCTGCTGTATCATCCTGGATATAGATACAATCAAAGAATGCATTATCTTCAACGTTTCTAGCTACAGTTACATAACCCTGTACACGATATACTGAACCATAATCACCGTTATTAGCAGCTTCTCTTACAGTTGCGATATCAGTTACTGGTAATTCAACCTTGATAGAGCTTAAGATATTCTTAGCAATTGTAGTATTAGCATATGGTAAGTCATAGATATTATCCATTTCATAATCAACTTCAAAGTCTGAAACGAATACACCACCAGCTGCGAAGATATTTCCACCAGCTGCAGTTTCTTCTACTGCTAAGAATGTTACATCACCCATAGCTGTAGTAGCACCATATGAATAAGTCTTTTCACTATATTCATAGCTATAAGTTTCACCAGTATTACCAACACCATCTTTATCTGAGTCAGCACCCCAAGTAGTATCAAAACCACTAACTAAAGCAGTTCCTTCACCTGGATCTACTGAACATCCACTATATTGTGAATATGTCTGATAATCATCTGCAGTTCCAGCAGCAATGACACCATCTAACCATTCAGAATCCATATTGAAGTTTTCTGGATATAGACGATATGGTTGACCACCGTTATGTTCAGCATCGATTACTTCATCATCATTGATAGACATTGTTGAACCACAAGCTTCTAATAGCTTATTTAACTGAGCTGAGCTATGATTATCACTAGAAGCAGCCTTTGTATCCTGGTAGTCAGCTAAACCACAAACGATCAGGTTACCACCATCAGCTACATAATCAGCAACTAAAGTAATGAACCAGTCTTCAAATTCACTAGCAGTGTAGTCTCCAGCATTAGCAGTTCCACTGTTTCTTGCAGGAGCAGATACAATTAATAATGTACAATCTTCTAATAATGCTTTCCATTCATCTTCAGTATATGAACGATCAGAAGCGTCTTTTTCTTCACCAGCAATTGTTACCTTTACAGATTCATCAGAAGCTAAAGCTGTAAAGTTAGTCATATTACCACCATAATATCCAGTTACATAGTCATTGTAGTGAGTACCATCAACCACTACATTAGTAACCATATCAGGAGTTACATAATTTAATTCAAGCTTATCACTATAAACCTTTTCTACTCCATTTAAAACACCTTTTACTGTAACAGTATAAGTTGTTGAACCTAGACCATCATAGATATAATCTAATGAATAGCTTGCTGTAGATAACTTAGCAACCTTATCAACACCTGCTGCTGTTAATTCATCGCCAGTAACAGTCTTGATTACAGTTGTATTATCACTAGAATCCATAACTGAGAATTCAATTTCAGTGATTTCTAATGGTTTATTTTCATTGTTGTAGATTTCAACATTTAAGTCAACTGATTCATTCTGTACAGGTAAAGCAGTAGTAGTTGTAAAGCTTGAAATACCAACAGCTTCAACTGAACCTACCCATACTGGAGCAGTTACAGCGATATCACCATCAGCTTCTGTAACCTTGATATAGTAGTATGAGTAATCAGCACCTACATTAAATGTTACAGTTTCTTCAGATGAAGCAACATCTGCAGAAGCAATAGATAAACCACCATTTACAATAACTTCAACCTTACCAATTGAAGCATCAGTTAAGTCAGATAATTTAACAGATAATGTTAATGTATCATCTACATCATCTTCAGATAAGATAGTACCCATAATGTTACCATCTAATGTATAATAGATCGATAAATCATTATCTTCAGTAGCATATACACGATAATTACGCATTGCATCGTAGATTGAATCTTCATCTAATGAATCAGATAATACTACAGATCTAGCGGTATTAGCGTCACCCCATAAACCTTTATGGTTATCCTGGTTATTTGTAGGAGCAACATGCCAACCTTTATCTAAGGCACGTGTATAGTATTCATATGAAGGGAAGTAGCTTGAAGATCCAATTGTACCTTCACCATTTCCAACTTCAATTAAAGTAATTAATTGATCAATTTCTTCATCATAATAAGCAAAGTCAGAGAAATCACCGAAAGTAGTACCTGGGTGGTTGAACTGGCTGATTGAATCAGAAACTGTTTCAAGAGTTGCATAGTAATTCTGTAAAGCAGTTGAATAAGTACTATATTCACTTTGTGTACGGCTCTGGAAACCAGGAGTATTAAATGTATTGATATGTCCTAATCCATTAGACCAAGTCATTTCGAATCCAAATAATCCAACAAAGTCATCAGTAGTATATTCTTCAGCTAAAGCCTTACCTTCTGCCCATTCTTCAGATACAGCACTTGCATCTTCTGATAATACTCCACTAGAAGCATTGTCAAATGAGTTAGAGTGGTCTGTTACAGCTAAGAAGTCTAAGTTTTCAACATCATCTGCATGATCAAATGCATCATTTGCACTACCTGCACCATCTGAGTAAGAAGTATGTGAATGCATCTGTCCAAAGTAGATATTATAAGTTTCCTGAGCACGTTCAGTAAACTTACGAGTTGTAATTGAACTATCCTTGAATCCATCTTTAACTGCATAAGCTTTAACAGTTAATTCACCAAATCCCTTAGCAATTGTAATATGAGTATCTTCAGTATATTCTTCATATACATCAGCACCTTCACTATCGATTGCACCAGTATTATAGTAAATAGTTGCCCCTTCAGTTTCACAGGCTAAAGTAACTTCAACTACTTCACCTTCATTAGCGATATAAACCCCACCACCATTAGGTGTCATCTTAACAGAAGCAACACTACCAGCAGCATAAGTTAATGTACGAACAATAGAATCCTGTAAACCTTCTTTAACAGCCTTTACTTCTAATGTAGCAGGTAAAGTATCAGGTAATACTGGTTTATTGTTTTCATCATAAGTTAACCATTCTTCACTACCATCAGTTACAAAACGATACATAATTGTTGCACCATCAGTAGCACTAGCCATAGTTAATTCAGTACCAGGAGCCTGATCTTCCTCAACACCATCAGGATCAACGATTACATAGTTAACAATTGAATCATCAACAATTGGTGAACCAGTTAAGGAAACTGTATCAATACGAATTGTTCCACTGCTTGAAGGAGCAGAAGCATTACCATTTGCTCTTACAGTACTGCTAGGAACTAAACGAATATATAATGTTTCAGCATTATCAGCACCAGAAGGTACATCAAATGTAAAGTTAATATAAGTAGTAGCCTTAATAGAAGTCTTAGCTACACCATCACTGATTGTTCCTTCTAATGAAGCAGCTACACCTGTACCACTAGAGTAATCAGTATAGGAACAAGTATAAGAACCTGTTTCAAAGTTATAGAATGTCTTACCATCCTTAGAATATTGTAATTGCCATTCACCAGCACCAGAATTACTTGCACGTAATCTGAAGCTTAACTGCATATCACCATATCCAGCAGATGAAGTAACAAATTGTAGATAATCATCACTACCTGAACCTAATCCAGTACCACCCATATAGTAAGCAGTAATTGTATCTCCATTCTTTCCTACAGTATAAGCTTGAACTTCACTTCCACTTACTACTGCAGTATATTGATCATTAGTAGATAATTGATCACCAATATTGTATGAGTCACCATATACAACAGTCTGTCCATCTGTATAAGGTCCTCCACCACCCCAAGAAGCGATACCTTCAACAATTGATGTATCAGTATCATAACCAGGAGTTGCTGGATAGAAGGCAACTGCAAACATTCCTTCACTACCAGAAGCAATCTTATTATATGCTGACCAGTATGTCTTAGAAGCATACCATTCCATACTATAACCAGCTCTACCAACATTAGTTACATAATAAGTACCATCTTCATTATCAGTTAATGTCCATACATCATTTACATCATTTAAAGGCATTGATGAATAAGAAGCAGCCATTGATAACTTATCCCCATTATGAGCAATCTGTACTGTACCATCTTCATTAACAGTTACATCCCAGATTTCATCATTAGTATAACCAGTAACCTTACCATTTGCATCTACAACTACAGCTACCCCAGCATTATAGTTTCCACTATAATTTGATGATAAAGCCATATTATAAGCAGGTGCATAGATTACATATGAACCACTGACTAAACCTTCATCTTCTACTTCAGGTTCATCAGGTTCTTCTGTACTACTAGCTACAACAGTTAAATCAGTAATACCAATTAACTGATATCCCTTAAAATCAGAAACAATAGCCTTAAAGCTGATTGTATCTCCTTCGTTTACATTAGCTAAAGCATCTCCACCTTTATAGATCACTGTAGAGTTACCTTCACTATCAGTAATAGTAGTTGAACCAGATGCATCTACTGTACCTACAGTAACATTTTCAATTGATACTGGCGTACATTGTAATGCTTTATTAGCAGCGTAGTCAGCTAATAAATCAGCAATAGTAGTTGCTACATATGTAACAGTACCACTACCAATAATTTCATAATCTACAACATTCTGTAATTCATATAATCCATTATAAACAGTCTTAGAACCACTTACCTGGATCAGATCTCCAACATTAATACCACTTGGAGCTGTTTTAAAGTAAGCACAGATTCCACCAGTAGCATCCTGAACATAAACATTCTTACCACTTACATAGATTACTGTACCAGTAACTGTTAATGTAGTACCTGTTTCAGCTTCTTTAGCTTCAGCTACTAATGTATCAACTGGATTATAGAATTTAAAGATATAAGCTGAAGTTGGAGTAGATTTAACACCATAAGTAGTATATCCCTTATAATATTCTAATCCCTGAGCTGTACCATTATAAGCAGCATTAACATTGGTAATTGTATAACCACCATCTACTGCTTCAACACTCCAGTAAATATAATCACTTGCTTCAGCTGTGAATGTTAAACTATTACCAGTTGCACCAGCAGTTAAATATTCACCTTTAGCATTTGTAAATATATATTGTCCATCTCCATTGATTGTAACCTTAATAGGTGTCATATCATCGCTGATGATCATTGTGTCGTCTTCGATTTCAGCAGTTGCACTACCTGCAAGCTTACTTCCAGAAGCAGTATCTGTTAATACATTGCTTCCACTTGTAGAATAGATATAGATCCAATCTCCATCATTTAATTCACTTACTTCTTTAGCGTATGCTACGTAAGCTTCCACTTCAGTAGTATCTTCTACTACTACACTTACATCTACTCCCTTACTTGTATAAGTACCATCTGTAGCTGTAAATGTTAAAGTATGAGTACCAACCTCTAATTCAGGAACTGTATAAACATTTCCTTCAATAGCAGCAGCTTCACCACCATCAATACTTACTGCGTAGGTTACATCATAACCAGCAGTTGCTAATGTGATCTGAGATCCTACTGTAGCTGTTCCTTCAGTAGTTGCTGTAGGAGTAACATCAGCTAAAGTAGTAGTTGTAGTTGATTCAGTATATTCACCTGTTAACTTATAGAAACCAACTGTTTGATTAGCAGTATTACCAGTAGTATTTGCATAAGCACGCCAGTCTAATCCTTTAACATAAACCCCTAAATAACGAGTTGTTCCACCTGTATCAGCAGTGCTTAAATAATTACCATCTAATGTCCATACAGTAGGATCGCTACCAGCAATACGCATACCATTATTGTCAGCAATAGTATATACATATCCACCAGTATTACTTTGAATTGTATAGCCACTATCTACTGCAGTAATTGTCCAGTTAAAATCACTAATATTATCAGTAATGATCTGTGTACCTGAAGCAGTTACTGCTATAGCAGTTGGCTGACCCTTAGACCCTGTAATATTAGTCATGGCGTAAACTGCACCATCAGAAGTAGTCATTGTAATCGCAATCTGATCATCTGCAGTGATATCAGTAATATCTACCTTTTCCCAGGCATACTGAGTTGCAGTAGCTGCAAAAGCAGAAAAATTCATTCCACTAAATGTCAGGGCTAAAGATAATGCCACACTGATCAGTTTACGAATTACTTTACTGTAATTCTTCATTTTTTCCCTTATCCTCCTTTTTATATTTGTCCTTATTTACAACATACGACACTATTATAAATAATTTCCCAAATATAAGTATAGCACAAATCGTAACCCTTTCAATGTAATCGTTTCAAAAAGGAAAGAAAAAATCAGTCATTTAGACTGATCTTATCTTTTTACTCAATTTGTTTTCTACCCATAAAATCAATAAGAATGCAATTAAAGCACCTATCATATCAATACCTGCATCCTTCACCTGTCCTGCTCTTCCTTCAATAAACAGCTGATGAAATTCATCCGATAAAGCTATCAGTAAAGTCAGAAAGAAGGATAGCTTAATTTTTCTTTTGTCAAAGCTTATAAAACAGGCCTGTAAAATCAGGGTAAACATGATTGCATATTCGATCATATGGGCACTCTTTCTAACTAATACCTGCATCATATGATTATCCTCTATAAAGGGTAAAAAGCTTTTCAACAGTTCAATCACTCCACTAGACATCCCTGTAGACTGTGTTGCATTCTTATTAGAAAAGCCAAAGATCACCATAAACCAGATAATCACTAAAAGCCAAGATAGAATGATCTTAAGATACTTTGACTTCTTCATTTTCTACCCCTAGTATTCCAATATAATCCCCTTTAAATGAATCAGAAGATAAATAGCTGTCATAGATATAGTTTCCTTTAGAATCTAATCCAATTATTCTTACCTGATCACCTACTTCTACCTTTTCATTGTTGTATTTAAACCAATGGATCTTATCATCTTTGATCATATAAGAAGTAAGCTTATTATCTTCTAGTCTTTCATACTGATAAAAGCCTAATGTAAAATGAGTAGGATCATTTACTTCTAAAGTAGTCATTTCTCTAGCGTAGCTTCCTGGTAGTTCTACGTAAGGTATGGCAGTAGTTTGAGTAATTGCCTTTAAAGGATAAGGCATATATAAATTAGAATCAATATAGATACATAATTGTCCCTGGGTATTCATATTTCTCTGATCGATATATTCATTATTTCTTACATAATAGCCTGGTTTTAAATCAATAAAGATATCCTGTTCCTCTAATTTTTGAGCGAAGATACTTCTTTGATGAACCTGCATCTTATAATCAAGGATCAGATAGCTGTATCCATTTTGCTCATACATTGCTAGTTCAACATCCTTAAAGCCAAATGCTTCTTCCCCTTTAAAACGATTCCCCTCTAATGCTAATTTCCACTTAGGAATAAATTTACCCTCTTTATACTCTTCGATCACTAATCCATCATTCATATAAAGATTATAAACACTATTTCCATTACCATAGATTCCTAAATTGATCGTTCTAGTAAATGGTTTTAAGGTGATCTTCTTCATAGGAAGATTTAAATACTGTCCTAGTACTTCTCTTGCTAACAGACCGATATTTCCTTTATTGCTTGCTGAAACTACTGCTAAATTTAAATCTAGTTCAGGGATGTTGATCACATTACTTAAGTAACCATAGGTAGCTCCACCCTTAGTATAGGCTTTTAATCCCATTGCTTTAAAATAAGGCATTTCCACATGGTCCAACCCTAATCCATAGTTTCCTGCATTTGTATCTACATGAATATGAGAAACATGATGAGAGGAAGTCATCAGATCAACTGATTCCTTACTTAATAAGGTATGAGCAGCTAGACTATGCATCAGTAAATTTAAATCATAGGCAGTAGAATAGATTCCTCCTGAACCAATTCCATTAACATATTCCTGAGGGTATTGTTTGCCAAATACCGTAGTAACTCTCTTATAGGTTCCTTCTTCCATCTTTTCATTTGGACAAGTTGTTTCCATCATGCCTAAAGGTTTACATATCTTTTCAATAAGGTAATCATGAAAGCTTAAACCACTTAATAATTCAATCAGTCTTTGGGCAATCACAAAGCCATCATTTGTATAAACACTATACTTTCCTGCTCTTGACTTTAAAGGAACATGCTTATATCTTTCAATCATAAGATCTACATATTGTGGATAAGGATGATTTGTATATTTTCCCTTAAAGTTTACACAGTCTAGTCCACTGCTGTGGTTTAACAGCATTCCGATGGTTACTTCTTTATAGAAGCCTGGAATATAAAGAGAAACAGAATCATCTAAGCTGCATTTTCCTTCTTCTACTAATTGAAGGATCCCAATAGCGATAAAGGTTTTAGACACCGAACCAATTGTATATCTGATCTGATTGCTTGAATGATAATGAAAATCAAAAACTACCTTTCCTTCCTTCATAATAGATAAAGATAGACCATCTACCTGATATTTTTCACAATATTCCTGTATTAATTTTTCCATAGTTCCTCTCCTTTAATAATATAAAAGTTCTTTCCAATACTGATATTCAATAAATCATCTGTTCCCTGCAAGGTAGCAGTACTTAAGTTAATAGAGGTTAACAGCTTTCCTGTTTTAATGGACATATATCCAAAACGAGAACCTAATCCTACTATAGTAACTCCCTTTTTGGCATAGGTTACATGATCAAAAACAATAGGGATCACTACCCTTCCTTTTTCATCCACCATACCATAATATTCTCCTGCCTTTACTCTAGCTACACCATTCCAATAATAAAGGATCTCATCATACATACAGTCGATCAGCTTTTCTCCATTATGCTTAAAAACACCCCATTGATGATCTTTACAGACATAATAATATTTTTCATCTTCTTTGATTTCATCATAGATCATCTCTAGAATCGTATGACCATCAAGATCTATAACTCCCCAATAGTCCTTTTTAATTGCTGCCTGTCTGCCATAGACCTTATGTCCCTCTATATATTGAGGTAAGATCACTTTCCTTCCATCTAAGTCAATATAACCAATAAGACGGTTTTCTTTTACCATTGCATAGCCTTCATGGAAATCTCCACATTGTTCATATTTTGCTTCGATCACAACCTTACCAGCTTTATTTAAATAACCCTGCAGATGCTTTCCATAAACAATACGATCCTGTTTTTCCTTTCCACATGATCCCTTATATTCTTTTCCATCAATATAGGTATTTCCATTTTTCTGATAGTAAATTCCTTCTTTTGTAAAGGACATTGCATCTGCCTGATCTATAAGGGTATTTCCCTTATGATCTAGCAGACAGTATTTTTCATGATCCATAATGATCACCTGCTGATGATGAAACATATAGGTATCCATTCTTGTTGAATGATCTTTAGGAAGCTTAAAATCTATGATCAGCTTTCCTGATAGATCGATAAAGCCCCCATATTCTTTATTTTCAATATAAGCTAATCCTTCACTAAATTCATAGACTCTTTCAATATCTTGATAAGGTAAAGGGGTATTTCTGATCCTAGTTATAGGATATTCAATTTCACAGCCTCTTAGCTTTAAGATCTTCTTTTGATTCTCATTGATCGATAAATCTTCTTTTTCTAGATAACGATTTTCAAGAATTAAAAGTTCTTCATCTATTTCATAATGATCCTTATACTGTTCAATATACTGTTTTCCTTTTTCTAAATCAAAATTCAGCTCATAGCGAATCATCTTTTTGATAATAAATTCATCTTCACCTACTATTTCTAGATACAGCTCTAAATATTTCTTTAGATCTTCTCTATTAGTAATTGAACCTATTTCTATTAATTCTATAAGATCTTCTTTTTCTTGACTTAAATCATACAGTTCAATTGCCAGAATATAAGCATCTTCTCTTTTATTTTCTTTAACTAAAGCATAGATATAGGCTTTATAGCCTTCTATTGTTAAGGATTCAATCTGTTTAAAGGATTCAATAGCTCTATTGTATTGATCCATACGATTCCTGTAACAGCCCTCATAATACAGTCCTAGATCAAGGTCTATTTCCTTCATCAGATCAATATAATAAAAATTATAATCCTGTAATCTTTCATTGATAATGATCAGTTCATTTAAAATAGCAGAATCATGCTGATATTCCTTTAAGGCATAGCTTTTTGCCTTTTGGTCTTCTCCAATCATCTCATAACAGATCATCAGATCAATATTGACCTCTTCACTTTCCTCTAATGTCTTTAAATGTTCAATAGCCTCATCAAATAAACCTAAAACCATTTCACATTCAATCACATCTTTTATATTTCCACATTTTTCATAACATTGCTTTGCTTCTTCTATTCTCTCTAATTCAAAGTAACAGTTTCCGATCTCTTCTAAGGTAACCAGATCTTCATCAAGGGCATAGGCCTGATGGAGATAAAGAAGAGCCTGATCTAGATCCCCTAATAAATGATACAGCCTGCCCTTTTGATCATAGACATAGCTTAAATCAATAAATGAAGAAGCATGCTTATCTAGATAATCAAGTGCTTCTTCATATCTTTTCTCTTCAATCAGTTTTCTATACATATTAGAATAATATACATCCAATTAATTCAATTAATCTTAGATTAGTGAAGTAAAGAATACTTCCCCCTAGGATAATCAAGGAACTATAGATCAGAGTAAGAGAGAATAAAAAGGTTAAACGATCTTTTCTTACTAAATGATAATATCTAAGAGCTTTTCCTAACACTACATAAGAGAAGACTAGACCATTGATCAAAATAGCTAAAGCAATCAGCATTACTACCCTTTGAGAATAAGCAAATACAAAGCATAGTGTAAATAAAATAATAAAAGGAATCAATGAGATAGATTGGCTATTTAAAGCTTTAAGAACACTAAAGTAATTAATATTATGATGGTTACTTAATAATTCAATGATCTTGATCAGTAATGATAGAATCAGCTTACCTGCTATCAGGACTATCCATAAAATAAGTAAAAATTGACAGATCGTAGGATACATGCGAATCTCTATTCCCTGATTTGTACTGATCAGTCTTTTGATCATGATCAAAGCAGCCAAACAAGGAACTAAAGCATTCAATCCTAAATAACCAAACAGGGTCTTTTTATTAGAGTAGTAGATCTTTTCCAGGGTATCGTTATTATGAAAATAAAAACGGAAAATATCGATCAGATAATGATAGATTCCTAGGATCATACGTACGATCCTTCTTAAGATGATAAAGCCTGCCCTTTTAGCCCCCTTCTTGATTATTTCAGGAATACTATCCTTTTGATCGCTTTCCTGGATCTTCTTTTGGGTTGCCACTAATACTTCTTCTTTGATTTCACTAAATGTTTCATTATCTATTTTACGAGTTACATCGTTATCTTTCATATACATCACCACCTTCATCATACCTTTTTTAAAAGGGAAAATAAAGGCTTTTTCATAATTTAAAAAGTTGAGTTTTCCTATAATCAAATGAAATATTTTACATTCCCTCTAAAAGCTTATATAATGAAAATGTAATGATCTTACGACATTAACAAAGGAGAAAAAAAATGAGCAAACGAATTTTATTAGGAGTAACAGGAGGAATTGCAGCCTACAAGGCAGCAGATCTATGTTCAACATTAGTAAAAAAAGGGTATGAGATCGATGTGATCATGACTAAAAATGCATGTGAATTTATCGCTCCTCTTACTTTTTCATCTTTAACTCATCGTAAAGTTTATACTGATACCTTTAAAGATGATCTAGAAGGAGTTATTCAACATATTGCTTTACCTCAAAATGCTGATGTATTTATGATTGCTCCTGCTACAGCAAACTATATTGCTAAGATTGCAAATGGTATTGCAGATGATTTACTAACCTCTGCCACTTTAGCTGCAACATGTCCAGTGATCGTAGCTCCAGCTATGAATGTACATATGTACGAAAACAAAGTGACACAAAGAAATTTAAAACAATTAAAGGAAGATGGCATCTACCTTGTAGATCCTGCTGAAGGCTATTTAGCCTGTGGAGATACGGGAAAAGGAAAATTAGCAAGTGTAGATGATTTAGCTGATATTCTTGAAATGTTCCTGCATGATCATCCATTAAAGGGAAAGAACGTTCTTGTCAGTGCAGGTCCAACTCAGGAAGCAATGGATCCAGTCCGTTTTATTTCTAATCATTCTTCAGGTAAGATGGGATACAATATTGCCAGAGCAGCAAGAAATCTAGGGGCAAATGTTACCCTGGTAAGTGGTCCTACTTCTTTAAAGGAACCAATTGGAATTAAAACGATCCATATCACCAGTGCCAATGATATGTTTGAAGCAATCAAGGAGCATATGGATGAACAGGACTATATTATTAAAGCTGCAGCCGTAGGAGACTATCGTGCCAGTGAAATTGCCGAAAATAAAATCAAAAAAAGTGGAGATGAATTAACTATCACCTTCCAGAAAAATGTCGATATCTTAGCTTATATTGGGGCACATAAAACTAAACAGACAGTATGTGGATTTGCCATGGAAACAGAAAATCTAATTGAAAATGCTACTGAAAAGCTAAAAAAGAAAAACTGTGATATGCTGATTGCCAACAATCTAAGAACACCAGGAGCTGGTTTCCAGGGAGATACTAATGTAATCACAATGATCACTAAGGATAAAACAGAACAGTTTGATCTAATGAGTAAAGAAGAGATCGGATATCTGATTCTAGAAAGATTAATGATGTTGAAGGGGGAAGAAACATGCTAGTAGCTGTAGATATCGGAAATACTAATATTACAATTGCTTTATTTAATGAGGAAAAGGTTACTCATTCTTATCGTTTAACTACCAAAATGCAAAGAACCAGTGATGAATTTGGTTTAATGATCATGAGCTTTATCAATCAGGCAGGAAAAAGCTTAGAAGATGTTGAGGATGTGATCATCTCTTCTGTAGTTCCTAAGATCATGCATTCCTTTAATAATGCGATCCGTAAATATTTAAAGAAGGAACCTATTATTATAGGACCTGGAATTAAAACAGGGATCAACGTAAAAACAGATAATCCTTCTGCTGTTGGAGCAGACCGTATCGTTGATTTAGCTGGTGCATATTATTACTATGGTAAAAAGGAAGCCATTGTAATTGACTTTGGAACTGCTACTACCTTTGATTATATTTCAAAGGATGGTACCTTTAGATATGGAGTTACTGCTCCAGGACTAGAAATCACAGCTCAGGCTTTATCCAGTCAGGCTGCCAAGCTGCCAGAAATTGAAATCAAAAAACCAGACAGTATTTTAGGAACCAATACTATTTCTAGTATGCAGGCTGGTACAGTTTATGGTTATATTGGTTTAAGTGAATATATCATCAAGAAAATGAAGGAAGAGCTTCATTGTGAACCAATCGTAATTGCCACAGGTGGTCTAGGAAGAATCATCTATGAAAATACAGATTTAATTGATGTATATGATCGTGATTTAACCTTTAAAGGTTTAAAACTGATCTATGATAAAAACAAATAGGTAGCTAAGCTACCTATTTTTAATCTCCACGCATGGTTTCATTGTAGATGGTGATCAAACGAGAGGATAGGATCTCCATAAAGCTTAATAACAGGTATCTTCCTCCCATATATACATTCGTAGACATACTGATATAAAGAATCTGATCGCATTCCTTTTTTAATTGAGGATCCTGATTAGCGGTAATATAGACAACCTTAGCTCCAGATTTCTTGATGGCTTTAGCTAATCTCTGATTAAGCTTTCTTTCTTTATAATCCAGATAATTTCCTCTTACTGAGATCACGATTGCAATATCATCCTTAGTCAATGCTTCAGCAGATTTGATCTGTCCTTCTGTATCCCCTCTAGCTAAGCAGAACTGATTACATGAAAACAGGTTGGACTGTAACAGCTGTGCTACTGAATGAGAGAAATGAGAAGCAAAGATGGCAACGGTATTGGCTTTAAAGATATCATAGATAAAGGCATCGATCTGATTAAAATCTAAGGTACTTAACATACTGGAAAGCTGCATTTCCATATTAGCCTTCATCTGCTTAGCTGCTCCCATTGGGTCCTTAAACATCAGATCACTTTGATATTCCGTAATTTTATTTGTTAAGAAATGAGAACATTCACTCTTTAAATGAGAATAATCATCAAACCCAAATTTACGGCAGAAACGACTGACAGAGGCTGGTGATACATGACAGTTTTGAGCTAATACTGTGATATTCATATCAGTTGCGGTGATTTCATCTGCATGCTTTAAAATATATTCTGCAATTGCATAGTTCAAATCATCCTTACTGGCTGTATTTAAATAGGATACTAATAAATAAAACAAATAAGACATAATACTCCCTCCCATAAAAAGTATTATAATCCAAAAAATCGCATTTTAATACATTTATTTGCAAATACTCTTATTTTATGTATAATAATTTTCAAGGAGATGAAAATATTGATGAAAAAATTTCATTATTTATTATTAGCAGCAAGTATTGTGATCGCCCTTTATGAGCTTTTACTGATCATCATATATCGTGATATCTCACTATCTAAATTAGTGATGATCTTATCGATTATTTTAGGAATCTACAGCTATTTATATATTATTGAGAAAATGCCTAAGCTAATCACCGTGATCGTTATGGTAATTTTAGTTAGCTTTATCTTTATTGAAGGAAAGATCGTTTATTATTCCTTTGATCATACGACTACCTCCCATTATGATACAATCGTGATTTTAGGAGCTCAGGTTAGAAATGGTGCCCCTTCTCCAGCTTTACAATATCGTATTGAAAAAGCAAAAGAATATTTAAATGAGGATACTATCTTTGTTGCTTCAGGGGGACAGGGAACAAATGAAAGCATGAGTGAAGCTCTATGTATTAAAACAAATCTTGATCCAGATAATCAATATAATATTTTACTAGAAGATGAATCCACCTCTACTGAAGAAAATCTGATCTTTTCTAGTCATTATATGGGCTCTAAGGTAGGAATTATTTCCAATAGCTTCCATTTATACCGTGTCCATCTGATGTGTGAAAGATTAGATATAGAAGCAGAGATGATTCCTGCCAAGAATCATTTAATCACCTATCCTCATTTTCTAATTAGAGAATATTTTGGCGTACTAGAAGAATACGCAGCAAGACTCAGGGATTAATCCTGAGTCTTTTTTAATACCACTAATGGGATCTCCATTTCTTCTTTTGTATAGCCTGCATGCTGTCCGATATTTGGATAAATATGATGCATAGATAAGGTTTTATTTGAAGTAGCTAAAGCCATATAATCCCCAATAAAGGAATCTAATAAAGGATGTTTGATACCATATCCTAATAAATGACTCTCTAATACCTCTTGTTTTGTCATCAGCTTAAAATAAGCCCCAAAATATTCTTTAAACTTAGCTTCAAAGAATTCCCTTTTCTCCTCTTTTACATACAAGCCAAGTGCACGATCCTCTAAAGTAGGATAGTGATCAAAGCAATCCATTAGATCTGGATATAATGTCAGGTCGATATTTTCCACATCAATATGTCCATGATCAGCTGTAAATAAAACGATCGTATCCTTATCGATCTCTAACTTTTTCATTGTTTCATTGACGTAATGGCGATAATCTATTACTTTTTTAGAATGAACTCCATACTTATGTTCAAGGGCATCGTATTCATCCTGATAGATATAGATAAAACATTCCTGATTCTCTCTTAAAAGCTTATTACAGTACTCGATCTGATCATGGAAATGCTTCATTCCTTTAGTTTTAAAGGCAGGATAGATCTCATAAGAAGGAACAGGAAGATTTTCATAAAAGGAATGATAATCCATTTTCTTTTCAATAGGTTCCTCACTCTTATATTCCCTATGATAATAATCATAATTTAAAAACATTACATAATAGCGATCCTCTTTTTCAAAGTACTGTTTCCATCCGATCCATCCACTTTCTAGTGGGCTTTTCCCTGTACGTAAGGCCGTAGTTGCTGCCACTGTAGTAGGAGGAAAAACGGTAGATAAGGTAGTATAAAGATAAGAATATAAATAATCCTGAGGATCCATATTATAGATTCCCATCCCATCCATTAATATCAATACGATCTTATTATATTTACTTAAATCAAGATCCAAAGCAGGATAATTATTCTCTATTCCATATTTAGAAAGGATTGTAGAAGTAATAGATAAAATATTATGCTGATAATCGATCATATATAAACCTCCTAAAAAAAGAAAAGAGGCCTAAGCCTCTAATCAATTAGCGTAATTATTATGCGATTTTTTTGTATAAATCAATAATAGCTTGAGCTAAGTCGATGCATAATAATGCAGTCATTAAGTGGTCTTGAGCATGAACCATTAATAATGATAAAGGTGCTTTTTCTCCACGGATTTCAGCTTGAATTAATTCAGTCTGAGCATGATGTCCTTCATTTACTGCTTCTTTAGCGTCTTCGATTGATTGGTCAGCTTGTGCTAAATCTCCTGCTTTTGCATATTCGATAGCTTCGATTGCTGAAGAACGAGCTGATCCTGAGCTTACGATTAAGTTAATAATCATAGTTTCCATTTCATCCATTGTGATATACTTCCTTTCTTTTGTGTATAAAATATTTACAGTTATTATTTTATCTAATAAAAAGCTTTTTGTCAACAAATTATAAAGCGTTAACAAATTTTTTTCATGAAGGTTTTAGGATTTAGCCTTTTACCGTTTTCAATAAAAATGTATCCGAAATCATTTCCTATATTCACAATTTTTAAAAAGATTTAATTGATTTTGCCTTTAGAATATGGTAGAATTGACTATATAAAAATGCTGGTCATATAATTCTTCAATGAACGAAATGATTAATTTAAGTACTTTTATAATATTTAAAAAGGAGAAAGAGAAAATGTATACTGGAAAAGTAAAATGGTTCAACGCTGAAAAAGGATACGGATTTATCACTTATAGTGGTTCAAAAAAAGACATCTTCGTTCATTTTAGTGCAATTAACGCTCAAGGTTACAAAACACTAGAAGAAGGACAAGAAGTTACTTTTGATATCACAACTACTGATCGTGGTGATCAGGCTGCTAACGTAACTGTAGTAACTAAATAATTGATAATCATAGAAGAGCATAGGAAAGTTCCTATGCTTTTTAATTTCTGAAAATCAATTGTTTTCTATTCTATTTTGATTATACTTATTTCTATTGAAGGGAGTTGAGTATATGTTATATTCAAAAAAAGGACTGATCAGATTAATTATTCCTTTAGTAATTGAACAGGGATTAGCAATTGCAATTGGAATGATCGATACTATTATGGTCAGTTCAGTTGGAGAAAGTGCAGTATCTGCTATTTCTTTAGTAGATACCATCAATATTTTATTAATTAATATTTTTGCCGCTTTAGCTACAGGTGGAGCAGTTGTATCTGCTCAATATATTGGAAAACAAGAGGATCATAATGCCAGAAAGGCTGCTAAACAGCTGATCTATTCTGTTGCCATTATTTCTATTTTAATTGGTGTGATTGCTTTAGTATTCAGAAAGCCTATTATCTCCTTAGCCTTTGGGAAAATTGATTCATCTGTAATGAATAACTGTATAACCTATTTAACGGTATCTGCTTTTTCTTATCCATTTATTGCTTTATATAACTGTGGGACAGCTTTATTTAGATCTATGGGAAACTCTAAGATCTCTATGGAAAGCTCTCTGATCATGAATATTATGAATATTATTATGAATGCCATCTTTATCTATGCCTGTCATATGGAGGTATTTGGAGCAGCCTTAGCTACTTTAATTGCCAGAGCTATTGGCTGTATTGCTGTATTATATCTATTAAGCAATAAAGATCTGATTGTTCATATATCCAATTATCTAGATATTCATCTTGATTTATCTATGATCAAAACTATTCTTAAGATCGGTATTCCTAATGGTTTAGAAAATGGTATGTTCCAGATTGGAAAGATCCTGGTAGCTTCTATTGTTTCTTCCTTTGGAACAATTGCGATCGCAGCTAATGCAGTAGCACAAAATCTTGCTGGGATGGAAATTATTCCAGGTGCAGCCATTGGTTTAGCTATGATCACCATTGTTGGACAATGTGCAGGAGCAGGTGATTATAAACAGGCTAAGTATTATATCAAACTATTAATGAAGATCTGCTATATCTTTATGTTTATCTTTGATAGCTGTATGCTTCTATTTGGAAAACAGCTGATTGGTATGTATTCATTATCTGGTGAAACGATGCAGGTAGCCTATAAGCTATTAACCTATCATACGATCTTTGCCATTATTGTCTGGCCAGCAGCCTTTACCTTACCTAATGCCTTTAGAGCTGCTAATGATGCCAAGTATACAATGATCATTTCAGTAGCAAGTATGTGGATGTTTAGAATTGTTGCAAGCATTATTTTAGCTAAGATATTTAATCTAGGAGTCTATGGCGTATGGTTTGCAATGTTTTTAGACTGGTTCTTTAGAGCTGGTAACTTTATCTATCACTACTGTAAGGGAAAATGGATGAATAAACAGTTGATTTAAACACGTTTTTCTTATATCATCATTTCTATATTTAAATCAATAAAAAATAAGAGGATCTATAATTTTCTATAGACCCTCTTTTTATTATGCCTGTTTCATTTCTTTACGAATAAATGTACCTAATACGATACATACTACTAAAGCTACAACTGTAGCAACTAATAAGACCATAATAGGCATTGTATAAGAACCTGTAGAAGCCTGAAGAGATCCAATAATAGTTGGTAAGAAAGCTGAAACTAATGAGTTTAAAGAAATAACGGAATAGTTTAATGAGAATGTACGATTACCATACATTGTTCTTGTGAACACTGGACAGCATGCAGCATTTCCCCCAAAGGCTACATAAATTACACATGCAGCAACTACAAATAAAGCAACACTACCACTACTATAAGCTACAAAAGCTAAACCAAATCCACCTACAAAGATACAGGAAATAGTTAACAGAATCTTATCAATAGAGATCTTATCTGATAAAGTACCCCATACAAGTCTTGAAATACCATTACAGATCGAACATACTGAAATAATCGTAGCAGCAAATGCACTTGATTGTTTTAATCCTTCAGAAATCATTGGAGATAAGTGGTTGATCATACATAAACCAGAACCACCAGCAACAATTACAAAGATAAAATATAAATAGAAGCTAGGCTGTTTCAACATTTCTGTAGTAAACAGGTTTCTACCTTTATTAGCCTTCTTTACAGCCTTAGGTAATAATACTTCCTGTTCATAAGTAGGAATTACCTGTAAGATACTAGTAATTAAAATACCTGCTGCACAGATCACAGCTAAACGAACAAAGGTTGAAGAAATCCCAATATCAGCGATCCAAGAGTTAATAGTAGGTCCAAAAATAGCTGTAGATAAAGCATAACCCATCATTAATACCCCAGTAGCTAATCCGCCTCGATCCATAAACCAGTTAGGAGCAACCGATAAAACAACATTATAGCCCATTCCAATACCTGTTCCTACAAGAATTGAATAAGTAATATAGATCTGCCATACAGCAGTAACCTTACTTGAAGCAAAGAACCCTACTCCAATTAAACATGCCCCAATCTGTAGAATCGTTCTAAATGATAAGTTCTTAGATAAAGAACCTGCTAGAATACTACCAATTGAGAAAAATAAAATACAAATGGTATAAGCTAATGAAGTTTCTGATCTGGTCCAGTTAAAAGTAGTTTCTAGAGGAACTACGAAAATAGACCAGGCATTAGAAATCCCCATGAACAGTAATACCAGGAATCCATCAATTAAGATGATCCATCTTTTTTTCATTACATCCATAAATAATCTCCTCCATATTAGTAATAGTATAACACAAAAGAAAGCGTTTATAAAACCTTTTTAGTATAAATAAAACTTTACAAAATTTTAGTCAAAACGTTTACATTTTACTCGTTTTCATTTATAATAAGGTCTATACAGAAGGAGTTGATTTAAAATGAATATCGAAGAAAAACTTAAAGAATTAGAAAATGCTAAATACAAATTATTATTGATCGTGGGTGCTCCTGGTACTGGTAAATCTAAATTAATTCAACAATATTCAGAAGATACTGGTACACCAATCTTAAACTTAAATACTATTTTTGGTGAAGAAGCAACTGCAGAAACTGGTGAACAGATCACTAAGACAATGAATGATTTTATTGCAAACTATAATAAAGAAGTTATTTTATTAGATAATAAACGTGTATTATATTCTAAAAATTCTACAATTGATTTATTAGCTTTCTTAAAAGACATTTCTACAAAGAAAACAGTTATCGCTACTTGGAATGGTATGATTCAGAATGGTAACTTAGTTCACATCCGTTCTAAATTACCTGAAGATTTATCTTATCCAATTGAAGATGTAGAATGTGCTTATATTATTTGTAAATAATAGCATTACTTAAGGATTGGGATCACCAATCCTTTCTTTTTATGATTCTAAAGGGAACTCTCTTCAATAACTTTTTAAAGGAATATACCTGTATCTATGAAATCTGCAGCTTTGAGCTGGAATTTATTTCACCTGATCATTCTGATTGTCAGATTATAGCTCAGTTAACAGATGGAAAAGAAATCTATATTCCTATTGAATTAGAAGACTATGAAAAGCTGGCTAATGAATTATATGAAAACAATCGTTTAGACCTGACAAAATACAATTATGCGATCTATAAGGCAGAATAAGTCTGCCTTTTTTTGTTTTATTTGAAATTATTTTCTGTAAAATTATATATTTTTAGCTTTCTGAAAGCATTTTTTATTTCTTTTTTTCAGGAAAATATGTATAATGAGTTTGTTATGGAGGATATTATGATCAAATCTGTAGAAGAATTAGTAGAAAATGAAATAGTCATCAATAAATCCCGTTTTATTGGCATTATTACTCATGTTTCTAGTGAAGCAGAGGTAAAGGATTATCTTGAATTATATCGAGAAATGTATCCTGATGCCAGTCATCACTGTTATGCCTATATTATAGATGGAAAAATGAAATGCTCTGATGATGGGGAACCAAGTAAAACAGCAGGTGCTCCTATGTTGAATGTATTAGAAAAACAAGAGCTAAATCAGGTTCTAGCTATTACGATCCGTTACTTTGGAGGCATCAAGCTTGGAGCAGGAGGATTGGTTAGAGCCTACAGTCAATCAGTAAGTGAAGCTTTATTAAAAGCTAATATCGTTACCTTTGAAGCAGCTGATCTCTATGATATCTACTTTGATTATTCCTTTATTCGTCAAATTGATTATTATATCCGTACCATGAATATTCCTGTAAGCAATAAAAGATATGAGGAAAAAGTTATTTATTCTATCTATGTGAAAAATGATGATTTCTTTCAATCCGTTCAACAGGCAACAGGTAATCAATATATCAAAAAATTTATTAGACAGGACTTTATAAAGGAGAGCAACTCATGAAAAAGTTTTTAAAGATACTTAAGTATCTCATCTTTATATTACCTATTGGAGCTAGTATCTATGGTTCCTACTTATTATTAACTTATCCATACTTAAGTGATCAGATCACTTATGCAATCATTGCTGCGATCTGTATTCTATCATTGTTATTCTTATTCTTAGGAATTTTAACTGATCGTAAAAAGAAAAAGAAATTATCAATTTTAATGATCTGTCTATGTTTAGCTTTAACTGGAGGAGTTTCTTATTTAGATATTCTCTACTCTAAGCTAAACGATAAGATCGATAATATTACTGATTCAACTGAATATGAATATTCTTATGTTTATGTATTAGACAGCTTTGAAGGTACAGAGCTTGCTGACTTAAACCGTAAAACAATTGGTTTAAAGCCTGAAACAGATGAATTAGGTTATATTCTTCCAGTACAGACATTTGATGAACTGGGAATCAAATATAATGTTGAAACCTATTCTAATGGTACTACTGCTGCTAATGCCCTGTTAACGGGTGCAGTAGATGCGATCGTAGTAGATAATACTGATCTTACTAAGATCGATGAATTATATAGTGAATTTGCCTTAACAACAAAATGTATTGGTGAATTTAAACGTGAAGTAACAGATCTAAATCAGGCTGATTCGGTAGATACTTCTACTGAACCATTTACCGTATTAATTAATGGGGTAGATACAAGAGAATACGATCTAAGTGCAGGAAGTAGAGCTGACGTTATTATGCTGGCTACCTTTAATCCACAGACAATGAAGCTATCTTTGATCTCTATTCCTAGAGATACCTATGTCCCTGTTACCTGTGAAGGGGGAGTAAGAGATAAGATCACTCACTCAGGAAACTATGGAGTTAACTGTACCATTTCTTCTCTTGAAGAATATTTTGATATTGATATCAACTATTACGTAAAGCTGAATTTCCAGGCTGTTGTTGGATTAGTTGAAGCAGTTGGTGGAATTGATGTTACTGTTCCAATTACCTTCTGTGAACAGGATTCTAATGATATTCCTGATGCTATCTGCTTAGATGAAGGTTATCAGCATTTAAATGGTGAACAGGCCTTAGCCTTAGCTAGACATCGTAAGACCTTAGCTAATGGAGATATCGGTAGAGGTTTAAATCAACAGATCGTAATCAATGGATTGATCGATAAATTAGCTTCTGGTAAGATCGTTACAAGTGTAAATGAATTACTTGAAGTCGTTGGTGATAATGTTCAGACTAATATGCCAAAGAGTGATATGATGAAATTATTCTCTCTATTAACTTCTATTGGTTCTCAATCTTTATATTCTAATACTTCTTCTTTACAGGTTACTTCCTCTACTTTACAGGGGGAAGGAGCATATCTGTATGCAGACTGGGCTGGTGCAAATATTTACTACTATGTACCTTATGTAGAAGCTAAAGAAGCTGTGAAAACAGAAATCAGAAAGGTATTAGGTACAGAAACCTATGAATGGCCTACAGATTTCAGCTTTGATGCCAATAAACCATTTGACGCTTATGATCAGTCAAATGTTAATGTACTATCTGGTTATACACTAGATGTAGATACATCAAGTGGACAAGCAGAAGCAGGATCACAATCATAACAATACCAGGACAAATAGTCCTGGTATTTTTGTTTAGATGTTGACAAACTGTTTTTTTTTTTATAATAAAGATAGAAATATGATAATTATAAAGCTACAAAAAAAGAAGGTGATTCCAATGTATAATACACAAATAAGATATAATCTATTTGATTTTTGAATGTTAACATGTTAAAATTTAAGTAAATAGTTATATCTTTAAATAGTTGAATAAAATTATTGAAAGGAAAAATAACTATGAAAAAAATATTTTTGGCTCTATTAAGCCTTTGTATGAGTATCAATATAATAACAAATATAAACGCTAAAGAAAATGATCATACTAAACAAACCGATTCTAATAC
>R17__coassemble_238_pt1 | contig 35760 bp, 34 predicted proteins | sample R17__metabat2_high_PE_012 | metagenome-assembled genome bin R17 | reverse complement strand
ACAAGAATAGAAGATGCTGATATTATTTATCAGGAAATAGGCTGTAATCAAGAGATGCTAAATTATACTGGCTGGAATCCATATAATACCTTGGAATCAACAAAAGAATTTATTCTAGATAGAATTAATTCAAACGATAGTTATTCCTGGGTAATAAAGGATGATAATACAATAGTAGGTATTATAGGAGCATATGACTTTGATCCAATAGATCAAAGTATAGAAATAGGGTATAGTATCTTTCAAAGGTACTGGTCAAAAGGATATGCCACTAAAGCTGTGGATCTGGCATGTGATCAATTAGAGAAATCTGTTCAAACTATTAAAGCATGGAGTGCATTAGACAATATAGCATCAAGAAAAGTATTAGAAAATAATGGCTTTCAAAAGAGTGAAGTTATAGAATCTGCAATCAATGTAGAAGGAAAGTTATATGATCAGGTGATCTACGAAAGACATAACAAAAATATATAAAGACAATTACAAGAATGAAATAACTGATGGAGGAATACTCCATCTTTTTCATGTGTTTTTTTATTATCTGTTAAAATGGTCTAACAACTTTTCTCCTATATTCTTATCCAATTTTTGAATGAATTCAAAATTTCATTGAATTATTCAATCAAATAATTATAATTGATTTTTGTATAAGGGCTTTCATAAAAGCCGAGGGAGGAGAGATTTATTATGACAGGTGTACCATTTTTGATTGTCTTCGTTATCGCAGTCATCGTAATGATACTATTAATCTCTAAATTCAAAGTGCATCCATTCTTATCTATTTTATTGGTTTCACTTGTTTTAGGGATCATCGGTGGTATCCCACTAAACAGCTATACTAATGCTGATGGAGTCACTGTTAGCGGAATTGCTACTGTAATTGGTAGTGGATTCTCAAATACTTTCTCATCAATTGGGATCGTAATTATTTTTGGAGCTATGATCGGTAGCTTCCTTGAAGCAACTGGTGCTGCTTTAACATTAGCAGACTTAGTTGTAGGAATCGTAGGACAGAATCATCCAGAATTAGCAATTGAATTAATGGGTTGGGTTGTTTCAATTCCAGTATTCTGTGATTCAGGTTTCGTTGTATTAAACCCTATTCGTAAAGCATTAGTTAAGAGAACAGGTGCTTCTTCTGTAACTATGACTGTATGTTTAGCTGCTGGTTTATATACTGCTCACGTATTTATTCCACCTACACCAGGGCCAATTGCTGCTGCAAATACTTTAGGTGTTGGTAATAGTTTATTATTAGTTATGGGATTTGGTGCTTTAGTTTCTATTCCTGCTTTGATCGGTGCTTATTTCTGGGCTAAATATATCGGTAAAAAGGTTCAGTCTGCTGATGAAGTAAAGAATGATGGTGAAGTAGTTCAAACTTATGAAGAATTAAAGGCTTCTTATGGTAAATTACCTTCAGCATTCTTATCAACTGCTCCAATTATTGTTCCTATTATCTTAATGGCATTATCTTCAATTGCATCTATGGCTGGATGGACTGGTGCTATATTAGAAGCTTGTACTTTCTTAGGTACTCCAATCGTTGCCTTAGCTGTAGGGGTTGTTTTAGGTATTATCTTATTAATGTCATGTAATATGACTAATAAGCTATATGATATTACAAATGATACTTTAAAGACTGTTGGTCCTATCCTATTTGTAACTGCTGCTGGTGGTGTTTTAGGTAAGGTTATTTCTTCAACAAGCTTAGTTACATTTATCACAGAAAATGCTACTTCTTTACAGGCAATTGGTATTTTCTTCCCATTCTTAATTGCTGCTATCTTAAAATCAGCTCAGGGATCTTCAACAGTTGCAATCACTACAACAGCTGGTTTAATGGCTCCATTACTTGAACCATTAGGAATGAATACTGAAATTATGGCAGTATTAGTAGTTATGGCTATCGGTGCAGGTGCTATGACTGTATCTCATGCAAATGACTCATACTTCTGGGTAGTTACAAACTTTGGGGATATGACACCTGATCAAGGTTATAAGACTCAAACAATGTCTACATTAGTTATGGGTATCTGCTCAATTGTATTTATTTTCATTCTTTCATTGATCTTTTAGGAGGTAATTAGGATGACTCTTAGAAATGATGCAAATATTATTATTAAAGAAGCTATTAAACAGGTTTTACCAGATGAAGCTGTAGCAAATGCTTTAAAAGGAAAAGATTTTGGTAATGGTAAGGTATATGTAGTTTCTACTGGTAAAGCAGGATGGCAAATGGCAAAGGCTGCTTCTGATATCTTAGGAGATAAGATTGAAAAAGGTGTAGCTGTTACTAAATATGATCATGTAAAGGGAGAAATTCCTCATATTACATGCTTTGAAGCTGGACATCCTGTACCTGATGAAAACTCATTTAAGGGAACTCAGGCTGCTATTGATTTAGTAGATGATTTAAACGAAGAAGATACGGTATTGTTCTTATTATCTGGTGGTGGTTCTGCTTTATTTGAAAAGCCATTGATCCCAGGTGAAGAATTACAGGATATTACAAACCAATTATTAGCATGTGGAGCTGATATCGTTGAAATGAATACAATTCGTAAACGTTTATCTGCTGTTAAAGGTGGAAGATTTGCTGAAATCTGTGCTCCTGCTCATGTATTCAGTATTGTTTTAAGTGATATTTTAGGTGATCCACTTGATATGATTGCTTCAGGACCTGCTTATCCTGATTCATCAAGTAATGCTGATGCAAAGGCAATTGTTAAGAAATATGGTTTAAAACTAAGCACTCAGGCAACAGCTTTATTAGATATTGAAACCCCAAAACAATTAACTAATGTTGAAACAATGATCACTGGTTCAGTAAGAAACTTATGTGCTGCAGCTGGTGAAGTAGCTAAATCATTAGGATATGAACCAATCTTCTTAACTGATCAGTTAACCTGTCAGGCAAAAGAAGCTGGAAGCTTCCTTGCATCTATTGCTAAGAGCTATCAAAATACAGATCATTCTGTTGCTTTCTTAGCTGGTGGTGAAACAGTTGTTCAGTTAACTGGACATGGTAAAGGTGGACGTAATCAGGAATTAGCTTTAGCTGGAGCTGAAGGTATTGCTGGATTAAAGGAAACTGCTATTTTCTCATTAGGTAGTGATGGTACTGATGGACCTACTGATGCAGCTGGTGGATACTGTGATCAGGATACTAAGAAGGTTTTAAAGGATCAGGGAATTGATATCTTTGAAGTATTAAAGGATAACGATGCTTATAATGCTTTAAAGAAATGTAACGGATTAATTATGACTGGTGCTACTGGTACAAATGTTAATGACGTTGCTGTATTATTAATTAAGAGATAATAAAATATAACCGGGTAAAGTAATTTACCTGGTTTTTTTGTGCTTTGTTAAGTTTACTTAATTTATACTAATTCCTTTTTGAATATGGTATAATTAGCTTGTAAAGGGTGATTATATGGATAGAGCAAATGAAATTTTAAAACAGTACCGACTTAATCAAGAACTATATGTAAAGCTATCACATGATTTAAATGATATTTTATCGAGTATTATTGCCAGCTGTGATGTAAAGATCTCTGATTTAGCGATACGTATTAAATCAGAAGAATCCTTAATGAAAAAGGTCAATTATCGTAATTCCTTTAAGCATATTAACGATGTACATGATGTTGTAGCCTGTCGTATTATTACTTTATTTGAGGAAGATATTGATGTTTTAGCGAAGGCTTTAGAGGAAAACTTTGAAGTAGTATTAGTTTCTGATCGTATGAAAAAGCATAATCAGTATCGAGAAGAATTCGGTTATAATTCTTTACATTATACAGTTAAGTTCTCTAAGGAAAGATGTAAATTAGTAGAATATAAGAAATATGATGGGATCCTGATCGAGATTCAGCTGCGTTCTGCTTTGCAGCATGCCTGGTGTGAAATTGAACATGGGCTAGGCTATAAATCACAATATGAGGTTCCTGCATATATCAGAAGAAGACTGAATCGATTATCGGCTACTCTGGAATTACTAGATGAAGAGTTTGTAAGTATTTCCAAAGAAATAGATGAATACAATAGAGGAATGGATAAACCAGATAAGGTATTAAAAACAGATATTAATAATATCTCTCTAGCTCATTATGCTACTCAGCATCCAGATCTACGTATGATCTTTATTAATCAGGTATGTGATTATGATGAATCCACTATTTCTCAGCTAAGAATCGTAAAAAGATTAAATCTATTAGGATTTGGCTATATACATGAACTAGATAAATGGGTCAATGGAAATCTAGATAAGATCAATAAGGTAGCAAAGGTATGGATGGAACACTACCCTCAAAAGGTAATGAATTACTTCTTAGTATTATTATGGATCGTTATGGCTATAGGTATGGAAGATGGAGATAATGATTCGATCTGGAATGAAATTCAACAAAGTCAGTTTTAAATAACTGACTTTTGTTTTATAATAAATAAAAAAGGAGGAATACAATGATTTATATTTTAACGATCCTGTTAACGGTTATTATAATAGTTCTATCCTGTATAATGGGATTTCATTATTCTATTCATTTAGAAAAAAAGAGAAAAATTCCAGGTCCAACCACTAATCGTTTACCTCCCTTTAAAATGCATATTCATAGTGTAAAAAGAGGGATATTATTTACGAAAGTAATAGGAATCAATAAAGGAAGTATTCCAAAAAGAGGAAATGTAGTTTACTTGGAATCTATCCCTGTTTTTATTTTTTCGATTCATCCTCTTCAAAACCAACAATATACCTATAAGCTTACACTATATGGTCTACCCTCAAAGATCAATATAAATAAAGGAGAGATCACAAATGTACGTAAGGCTTCTAAAGTTGAACTAGAACCAATCACCTATCCTCTTATTCTTAAAAGAGGAACTAATACACTATTTACCTGTTTAGGGATCATGATCCTTTTTGGTATAGGAATGCTTTTTTGTATATATGACTTAGTCAAATATAATCAAAGTATAATAGTTATATTCTCTTTGATTATGATGGGTATTCTATTTGTTTTTGGGTTCTATATGCTTATAGACTATTTAACCTTTAAGGCAGTTATTACTGAAAATGATATCTTGATCTATAAAAAGAAGAACTATCGCATAAAGGAAATAAGCTATACAGTAACCTATGGACAAAATAATAATTTGAATTTAAACCTATATGACCATGATCAGCTTATTCTAATTTTAAATAGTACAGATCAAAATTATAATCAGGCTTATCATCTGATCAAAGAATCAATTGAACAGTATCATAGAGAACAGCTTTACGAAGAATTGCTTCATAAAAACTACTATCTTCCTTTAACTAATAACGGTTATGTTGTTATAAATGATACAGATGGAAATCCTAATCTTTTAGTATTTGATACGATTGAAGAATTAGAAAAGATTGATTTTAAAGACTTAGCAGGAGATGAAATAGTCAGCTTAGAAGAGATCTATCAATTAACAGATCACTTTACAAAGATTAAATCGATTTATCTTGATTTAAAAACAGTAAAGGGAGTAACATCTTTTATAATAGATCAAGAAATATGGAAGGAAATACAACGATTTATTGATTTACAAGCCTAGAGGTCAAATAAAGACCTCTTTTATTTGACTTATAGAATATTCTTTTATTTTATTATAAAATATAGTATAATGTCGTTTATATAGGTGGTAAGTATGAGAAATATTGAAAATATACAAACAATTATTATAAAAGTAGGTTCATCTTCTTTATGTAACCATAAAGGGAAAATCGAAAAATTAAAAATATTAGCATTAGCAGGTCAGATCGCTAAGCTTAGACATAAAGGTAAAAATGTGATCTTAGTTTCTTCTGGAGCAATTGCTTCAGGAATGGGGTATTTAGGTTTAGAACATAAACCTACTACGATTCCAGAAAAGCAGGCTTTAGCTGCTGTAGGACAGGCAAGATTAATGCAGATCTATGAAGAAATCTTTGAATTATATGATTTAAAATGTTCACAGGTTCTATTAAACCATGAAGACTTTGATTCAAGACATCGTCTGATGAATTTAAGTAATACAATGCAGGCATTAATGAATTATGGAGTAATCCCAATCGTAAATGAAAATGATGCTTTAGCAGTAGATGAAATCAAGGTAGGAGATAATGATACCTTATCTGCATTACTTGTACCAGTAGTAGAAGCAGATCTACTGGTGTTAGTATCCGATATTGATGGATTATATACTAGTAATCCAAATGAGGATCCTAATGCTAAGCTATTAAAGTTTGTGGAAAAGGTAGATGATTCTATTATAGCGATGGCTGGTGGTTCTTCTAGTAATCTAGGTACTGGAGGAATGGCTACTAAGATCAAAGCAGCTAAAATGGTCAATGATTATGGATGTAATATGGTGATCGTAAACGGAAAAAAGGAAAACAGTATTATCCATATCTTTGATGAAGTAGAAGAGGGTACATGGTTCAATTCATCAATTAAGATCAATGCCAGAAAGCATTGGTTAACGTATCGTTCAAAGCCTAAGGGACAGATCATTCTAGATGAAGGAGCAGGTAAAGCGATCCTTAGAAGAAGAAGTCTATTACCTAGTGGAATTATAAATGTAGAAGGAAGCTTCTTATCAGGACAGGTAGTAGATCTTGTCAGTAAAGATATAGTGATTGCCAGAGGAATTACAAACTACTCAAGTGATGAAATTAAGCTGATCAAAGGAGCAAGTACGAAGGATATTGAATCGATCCTTCATTATAAAGATTATGATGAGGTTGTACATGCCAATAATATGGTATTAGTAAAATAAATAAGGGGAGAATAAAAATGGATCAGGGATTAGAAAAACAACTAAAAAAAGCAAAAGAAGCAAGTAAAGCAATGATGAAGGTAGATACTCAAACTAAGAATAAAGCTCTAGAAGCAATTGCGGATGCATTAAAGAAGAATATTTCTATTATCATTGAAGAAAACAAAAAGGATATTGCCAATGCCAAGGATAATGGGATCTCTGAAGCAATGGTAGATCGTTTATTATTAACTAAGGAAAGAATCGAAGGGATCGCTAATGATGTCTTAAAGGTAGCTACCCTACATGATCCTATTGGCGAAGTAATCAGTGAATTTGAAAGACCTAATGGATTAAAAATCAAACAGGTAAGAGTACCTATTGGAGTATTTGCTATTGTATATGAATCAAGACCAAATGTAACTGTAGATATCGCTTCATTATGTATTAAATCAAGTAATGTATGTGTTCTAAAGGGTGGAAAGGAAGCAATCTATTCCAATACCATCTTAGCAAAGATCATGAATGAAGCTATTAAGGGGATCCTGCCAGAAAACACGATTAATCTAGTTGAAAATAATGATCGTAGTATCGTTACAGATTTAATTACTGCTAATGGTTTAGTAGATGTAGCAGTACCTAGAGGTGGAAAAGGATTGATTCAACATGTAGTTAAGAATGCTACCGTACCTGTAATTGAAACAGGAGCAGGAAATTGTCACTTATATATTGATGAATATGCAGATATGGAAAAAGCTATTCCTATTACTGTTAATGCTAAGATTCAAAGACCTTCCGTATGTAACGCTATTGAAACGATCTTAGTTCATGAAAAGATTGCTCCTACCTATTTACCATTAATGGTTAAAGCCTTTGATGGTAAGGTAGAAATCAGAGGTGATCAGGCTACTCAAGCTATTATTGAATGTAAAGAAGCTACAGATGTAGATTATGATACAGAATATGATGACTATATTGTAGCTATTAAGGTAGTAAAGGATATTAATGAAGTAATCGATCATATCTATAAATACTCTACTAAGCATTCAGAATGTATCGTAACCGAAAATAAGGATATCGCTGATCTCTTTATGAATTCATTAGATTCAGCCTGTGTATACCACAATGCCTCAACTCGTTTTACTGATGGAGGACAATTTGGATTTGGCGCAGAACTTGGTATTTCAACTCAAAAGCTGCATGCCAGAGGTCCATTAGCCTTAAGAGAAATGACCTCATATCAATATAAGATCTATGGAAATGGTCAAGTAAGAAGTTAACTCATCATTAGATGAGTTTTTCTTTACTAAAAAGAAGCAGATTATTCTGCTTCTGTATCTCCATGTAAATTTAAATTAGCGGAATGCTTAGAATGTCTCTTTTCAACCGGTAAGGTTTCTTCCCATTCTTTTCCATTCCATTTCTTAGTACAGTTTGGTCCCCACCATTTATGACATACATTTTCAATATTATGGTAGGAATAGAAGGTTCTACCTTCAAATTCATAGGGACTAAATGGTAATACATCTTCAGCAGGGAAGATTGGTTCCTTTAAGAACTTTTCCCAAGGAATCGCAATAGTCTGAGAGATCCTTGAAGATCCTTCATTACATTTAGCGTATTTTTCTGAGATAAATAGTACTAATTTCTTTAATAGATAAGGCTGAATATGTAGATTATCTAATAATACCATTGGTAACATTAATATCCTATTCATACATCTAAAGATCTCATCTACTAATACTGAATCAGCCATATAATCATAAATTACTACATCCAGGAATATACCATCTCCAGGACATCTGTTCTTTAATAAGAAGTTTACTTCTTCAATATAGGTTCCTTTCTTTCTAACCTTCATACTTGGAATCAGGATATTGTATTTCTTATTATTTTCATAACAATGAAAATAGAACTGATCCCCTAAGTCTTTTTCCATGGCCTTTACAAAACGATCCCAGTCTTTTCTCATAATAGCCATATCCATATCATCATCCCATGGGATAAAGCCTTTATAATTAACGATCCCTAAAGCAGAACCAGCAATTAAGCAATAAGGAATATTGTTTTTCATACATACTCGATGAACCTCATCCATAATAGATAATACCTCTAACTGTAATTCTCTAGTTTTGATCTGAGTTCCATTCTTTAGATTTAAATAATATTCATCGTTACAGATAATTTTATCTTCCATACCTAACCTCAACAAAATTTCTTCTTTCTATAATAGATATAATATAGTATAAATACAAATGATGATAAACACCATGTGATTGCATACGATAATGATACCCATAATATACCACTTGTGTGAGGAATTACAAGTAAAATCCATAATAATCTAAATAGACAGATAGAAAATACAGTGATGATCATTGGCATAAAGCCTTCTCCTGAACCCTTGATTGCTGCTGATAAAACCTCATTAAAGACAAAGCCTACATAGAATGGTGCTAACTGTTTTAATATACTGCTTCCAATTTCAATAACCTCTGCATCATTGGTAAAAAGAGAAAGAAGAGGATCTCTAAAGAAGTAGATCAATGTCTGTACAAATGCGATGGTAATAAAGTTCATCAATAAACCAACTCTGATTGTTTTCTTAACACGATCAATTTTCTTAGCCCCATAGTTCTGTCCTACAAAGGTAAGAATAGAAGTACCAAAAGCATTCATCACAAACCATACAATAGCATCGATCTTTCCAAAGGATGTCCATGCAGCAATGGTGTTTGTTCCAAAACCATTGACACAGGATTGAATAATTAAATTAGAAATTGAATATAAAACAGATTGTCCCCCAGCAGGTAACCCAATACGCATAATATCCTTTAAGATATGGATATGAAATCTGATCTTGGATAGAGTTAATTTATAAATATCACTTGTGATGATCAGTTTTCTTAAGGTTAAGATCGCACTGATACTTTGAGATAATACAGTCGCAATAGCTACACCAGCAACATCTAAATGTAAAAGTAATACAAAGAAAATATCTAATACAATATTGACAAGACAGGTAATGATCAGATAATTACGAGGAGATTTACTATCTCCTATAGCTCGTAATATTCCTGCTCCTACATTATAGATCATAGAAGAGATCATTCCTAAAAAGTAAATACGAATATATAGTAATGAGGTATCAAAGATATCATCAGGAATATTGATCATATGTAAAGCCCATGGAGAGAAAAATAACCCAATAAGCGTTAAAATAATTCCCCCTGCGATTGCTAATGCAATCCCTGTATGTACAGCTTTATTTAATTCATTCACATTTTTTGCACCATAGTACTGAGCAATAATAACAGTTGCCCCAGAAGATAAACCGATAAAGAATCCTACCAGTAAGTTAATTAAGGTTCCAGTCCCTCCAACAGCTGCTAAGGCAGCACTACTTACATACTTTCCAACAATAATTGTATCTACTGTATTATAAAGCTGTTGAAATAGATAACCAATTAAAATTGGAAAGAAATACAATAGGATCTGTTTCCAGATAACTCCCTCAGTGATTTCATTTCTTTCTTCCATACTATTACCCCCTTCTAACCAAAACAAGTATATCACTTTTCATAAGATTATAAAAGAATAGTTAGCTTATTTAGATAAGATGTGTTATAATTTTGTTTATAGTAAAAATAGGGGGAAATTAATTATATGAATTTCGAATTTTCAAATCGTATTTCTGGGGTACAGGCATCAGCTGTAAGAGAAATCTTAAAAGCTGCAGCAGATCCAGCAGTAATTAGTTTTGGGGGAGGAAACCCAGCTGCTGAAGCATTCCCAGTAGAAGAAATCAGAAAGATTTCAAACGAAGTATTAACAAATAATCCAATTCCAGCTTTACAATATGGAATTACTGAAGGATATCCACCACTAAGAGAATCAGCTAAAGCATTCTTTAATCGCAATGAACAGATCTCTAAAGATTATGATGATATTATTATTACTTCTGGTTCACAACAGATCATGGACTTCTTAGCTAAATGTTTAGTAAATGAAGGGGATATCGTAGTATCAGAAAATCCTGCTTTCTTAGGAGCATTAAACTCATTTAAATCAAATGGTGCTAAATTAATTGGTATTGATTCAATCAATGGTAATATGGATCTAGTAAAATTAGAAGAAGTATTAAAGAACAATAAGGTTAAATTCATCTATACAATTCCTAACTTCCAGAACCCAATGGGTACTTGTATGGACCTTGAAACAAGAAAAGGTTTATATGAATTAGGAAAGAAATATCAGACATTAATTTTTGAAGATGACCCATATGGTGCAATTCGTTTTGATGGTCAGGCTATTCCATCTATTAAATCATTCGATGATGAAGGGGTAGTAGTATATGCTGCTTCATTATCAAAGATCATCTCACCAGGTATGAGAATTGCTGCATGTATCGGTCATAAAGCATTATTACAGAAGATGACAATCGCTAAACAGGTAAATGATGTTAACTCTAACTGCTGGGCACAGATCGTAATCGATCAATATTTAAGAACTACTGATATGAATGCTCACCTAACTAAGATTTCAGCAATCTATAAAGAACAGGCTGAATTAATGTTAGATTGTATTAAGAAATACTTCCATCCATCTATTCAATATACAGTACCAGAAGGTGGAATGTTTATCTGGTGTACATTACCAGAAGGTGTAGATGTAATGGAATTTGTACAGGCTGGGGTAGAAAAGAAGGTAATGGTTGTTCCAGGTGGTTCATTCTTAACTGATGATGGTGTAGTATGTAAATCATTCCGTATGAACTATTCAGCTCCATCTAAAGAAAACATCGTAAAAGGATGCAAGATCTTAGGAGAAATCACTTATAAATTCTGTGAAGGTAAATAGGACTCAATGAAAATTGAGTCTTTTTTATGAAGAAAAAATTCCATAAACGGAAAAAATTCTTCCTACATAAGAAAAAGGTCCTAAGACCTTTTTTATTCTAGTGGTGCTGGAGACGGGATTCGAACCCACAACCTACTGGTTACGAGTCAGTTGCTCTACCGTTGGAGCTACTCCAGCATTCCTATATATTATATCATTTAAGTTCATAAAATAAAACCAAATTAGAAATTATTTACATATCAATCTATTTTATATAATGTTATTTCTCCTTTTAAATGTAACAAAAATAAATAAAAGCGTTATCATTTTTGTGTACATTAGCTTAAAAATATAGTATGATAACTAGGTATGAATTGAGGTGTAAATATGAATATTGCTTTTTTTATGCAACCAAAAAGCAGAGTAGCTTATATTAATAGTAATGATACAGTAAGAAATGCGATTGAAAAGCTAAGACATAATAATTATATGACAATGCCTGTAATTGATGAAGAACAGAAGTTTGTTACTATTATTTCTCAGGGAGATCTATTATTCCAGTATGGTACATTAGATACTTTAAAGGATCTAGAAAATAAATATATTAGAGATATCAAACCTAGAAGAGAAATCTATACTGCTACAATTTCTACTGATATGGAACAGTTAGTAGAAATCTGTATGGTACAGAACTTTGTACCTGTAGTAGATGATCGTAATTTCTTTATTGGAATCATTACCCGTAAATCTATTATTAAGTACTATATCAAGGAAAGTAAAACCCAATACCAAAAGGGAGTTATGGATACCTTTGGGGAAATGGTTAAAGCAGGGATCAAGAGAATTGCATTAGCGCATCCCTTTGATAATAAAGAAGAAAGAGATAGCTATATTCCTTTTGTAAGAAAGATGTGTAATCAATATGGAATCAGCTATTATTTAGATGATGATCCCTTAATTACTGACTTATTTGAAAAGCATTTAAACTACGGAACCTATAATATTATCTTCTATAAAAATGAAGAAGATATTAGAGAATATAATGAATTAAAAAAATATAAGCATACTAGAGATTATAATGAGATCAGATATGAGGTTGCCTATCGTTTTGGTAAGCTATTATCCTATAGTGATGAAACAATTAATAACTATATCAAAAACAATCATGAAAAAGAATAGTACCCTTAATGGGTACTATTTTTAAATTTGCGTTTGATCACTGTAGATAGTAAAGGAAAACAGATCAGATAAAAGAAAAAGTTTCCAATGGCATGTAGTGTATCAAAGAAGATTCCATTTAAATAATAGGCAATAAATAGACCTAATCCACCTAACATATACTGTTCAAGAGAAACAACAAAACCAAAGACATATCCCATTAAAGCAGCAAAGATCGCCATTAATAATAACGGTGGTTCTTTCTTGATTCCCTTAAAGAATTCTACTAGTAATTCCGTTAATACACATACACTAGCCCAGGCTAAGATCTGAAAAATGGTCCATGTACCAATCCCTAAAAAGATATCAGATACAATGGTAGTTACAAAGGTAAGCTTTAAACCAAAGATCAAGCCAAAATAGATCACAGAAATAATAATGATCGAAGTAACAGGTTTAATATTTGGTAACATCTGTAAAGCTAAACGCGAAGCGATATTGATAGCAGACAGGATCCCAATTAAAGCTATTTCCTGAGTTTTATTCATAGAAATAGATCCATTCAATGGAATCACCTTCTTCTACATCTATTGCTCCACATCCCTTTTGTGGATATTCCCCATTTACTGTATAGGTCCATCCTGATGAGCCACCATAGTCAAATTCAGCTAAATGATCGATAGAAGAGATATAAACCATTAAGCCAGTTCCTTTAGTCGTATAATCAATATTATGTTCCTTACATACTAGATCTAGGATATCATAAACTGTTCCTTCCTGATAGGGAAGGGTAGTATCCAATATAACTTCATTATCTACTCCAATGATCTTAAATGATAGATCTGTAGTGGTTTTATTTTCAATAATCGTAGTTTGTGAGTGTTTAGATTGATTAGCACCAATGATTCCTATCACTACAAAACACAACAATAAGGCTATTCCGATATATTTAGTTGATTTCTTCATACTGCTCCCTTGCTTTCTTTAAGATATTTCCATTATAGTAATTTCCTAAGAATTTCGCAACTTCACTTGTAGTATAGCTATTGTTTTTTCCTTGACCTGTAGTAGGGGAATAAAAGGTTCCATCTTTATTTTCAAAGGTAAGTATATAATCTATAGCTTCATCCTCTATTTCATAATCAGCCTCTAGTAATCCATATAAAACAGAACATTGCGTATCTGCATTTCCTCCATATCCTCCTTCATAGTAAGGAGAATGATAAATGGATTCAAGATAATCTATAGCCAGATCAATTGTTTCTTTATATTTAATTTGATCCACTAAAGCTAAAGCTTCAATGCACCATCCTGTAATATCTGCATCTTCACCTGTAGAAATAGAAAAAGAACCATCCTCATTTTGAAGAGATACTAAATAATCACAGGCTAGATCTAATTGATTAGAATCAATTAGATATAATCCATAGATCCCATAGACCTGTAAATTAGCATAGGTAGAATCATTCTTAGCATCAATTGCCCCATTTTCATGTACATATCCTTCAAGTATAGGAATATATTCCTTAGTGGAATCCCCGTGTAGGGTTAATGCAATCATTCCCTTAGCTAAGGAAGCAGAGGAAGAACTGTTTATAATTCCTTCAGGTATAGCTAGATCATCTGATTCAATATTTAATGCTTCCATCCCAATTAGATCATCTAGACTGGTGATCTCTTCTAGAGTAGCATAATAGCTTTGAAGTAAAGAATAGGCTTCTTTTCTTTGATCCTTTACTTCTGTATTGGTACAGCCTAAAAGAGAAAAGGTTATTACGAAAAGAATAACCTTATTGAATAATTTCATTTAAAAGATTTACAGAAGCCATTGCATCTTCAGTATAATAATCTGCCCCAATTTCATTGGCAATATCCTGAGTTAATACAGCTCCACCAACCCATATTGGACATTTACAGTTTATTTTACGTAATGCTTCAATTGTTTTTTTCATATTTACTACAGTAGTAGTCATCAAAGCACTTAATCCTATTGCTTTAGGTGAATAATGGTTATAAGCTTCTACTACTGCTTCTACCTTTACATCCTTACCTAAATCAATTATTTCATATCCATAGGATTCACATACTACCTTTACAATATTCTTACCAATATCATGAATATCTCCTTCTACTGTACAAATCAGTACAGGTCCTTTTTTACTGGCAGAGGTAGTCGTAAAAGTAGATTGAACAACTTCAAAGGCTATTTTACTTGTTTCAGCAGATTGAATTAATTGTGGTAAAAAGATTCTTCCTTTTTCATAATCCTTCCCTACCTGATTTAAAGCAGGGATGATCACTTCATTGATCAATGCTAATCCTTCTTTATCCTTTAGCTCTAATTCTGTCTGTTTTCTAACTTCATCCTTAAGTCCTTTTTGAATCATATAGTTTAAATTCATTTCAACTGTAGAAGACTTACCATCTGCTACAGCCTTCACCATTTTTTTACTTGTCACATCATTAGCATGTCTTTCAATATATTTCATACTATCGTGATCTAGATCATATAAGACATTATAAGCATCAATGGTACCCATTAATTCATCATCTAGTGGATTAATAATTGGTAGAGTTAAACCTGATTGCATCGCTAAAGCTAAGAAGGTTCTATTTAATAAAGGTCTATTAGGTAAACCAAAAGAAATATTAGATACCCCTAATACAGTCTGATGTCCCATTGCTCTTACCATTTCAAGGGCTTTTAGGGTTTCTTTAACCTCCTTCTGCTGTGCAGAAGCAGTTAAGGTTAAACAGTCAATAATTACATCTTCTTTTCTGATTCCATAGCTTTGTGCTTTAGAAATGATCTTTTTAGCGATTGCTACTCTTTCTTCTGCTTTTAGAGGGATTCCTTCTTCTAAAGTTAATCCAATAACTACCCCACCATATTTCTTAACAATTGGTAATACAGCATTTAAAACCTCATCTTTACCATTAACAGAGTTAATTAATGGTTTTCCATTATAATATCTGCATGCTTTTTCAATTGCTTCTGGGGATGAACTATCGATCTGAAGAGGTAAACCAATTACTTCCTGAAGCATAGGAATAACCTTCTTCATAACCTCTCCTTCATTAATACCAGGTAATCCTACATTAACATCCAATACATCAGCACCAGCTTGTTCCTGCTTGATTCCCTCTAATACTAATTCATCATATCTTTCTTCCTTTAAAGCAAGCTTCATTTTCTTCTTTCCTGTAGGGTTTAATCTTTCCCCACATACAACTACCTGACCTTCAAAGGTTACAGTCTGAGTATTACTTGATACTCTTGTATAATATGGATTATTTACAGGAGTAACAGCCTTAGGTAATCTTTTTTTCATTTCTTCAATAAAGAAAGGATTTGTACCACAGCATCCTCCAGCAATACTTAATCCATGATCAGCAAATTCTACCATCGTATCAGTGAATTCCTTAGGTTCTACGTGGTAGATCGTTTGACCATTATGGAATTCAGGTAACCCAGCATTAGGCTGTACCATAACAGGAATATGAGCATATTTTAGAAAGTCTTCTACAATTGGTTTTAATTCAGTTGGCCCTAATGAACAGTTTACCCCTAAAGCGTTAACCCCTAATCCTTCAACTACATTTACAAAGGTTAATACATCAGTACCAGTTAAAGTACGTTTAGATTGTTCAAAGGTCATTGTAACAAAGATTGGCAGATCACTATTTTCCTTAGCAGCAAGTATTCCAGCTTTTACTTCATATAGATCAGTCATAGTTTCAAATAATACAACATCTACCTGATCCTTTACTATATCGATCTGTGCTTTAATGATCTTATAGGCTTCATCAAAGCTTAAAGTACCTAATGGAGCTAACATCTGACCAATAGGTCCAATATCCATTACAATATAGGCATCCTTTTCACGATTACATCTTTTTCTTGCTTCCTTTGCATTCTTAATAGCAGCATTGATCATATCTTCAAATTTATATTTAGATTTAGCCATTTTCCATGGATTACATCCAAAGGTATTGCAGGTAATAAAATCAGCTCCTGCTTTTAAATACTTTTCATGAATAGAGATAATTAATTCAGGATCATCAATATTCAATTCTTCTGGTACTTGTCCTCCCTTTAAGCCAGCAGCTTGCAGCATAGTCCCCATACCACCATCAAAGAACAGCATTTCTTTATTTAGTCTATCCAGCATCTCTTATTCTCCTTTCTTAAAAAACAATCTTTTATTTTTATACAGCTTCCACAGCTTTTCTTTAAATTCTCTTTTCCAATTCCAATTAGACATAGCATCGTTTTTTGAGGTAAAAACAATCCTGTATCTGTTAAAGTGATTCCCAGATATTTAGAAAGATCTAAAGCGTGATACAATACTTTATTGATCTCTATAGATAGATCTCCATAGCCAGGAGCAAAACGGTAGGTTCTAGGTTCATGGATATTCTGATCATATTCATCTGCTTTAAATTCTAAATAAGCAGAAGCTACACTATCCATGATCAAGCCCTTTGTCATATCAGTTTTAGAAAGTAATCTAAGATATCTTTCTATTTCGATCCCTAAAGTATAGGCAGTAACCATAATATGATCACAGCCCTCAAAATAGATCTTTGTATCAATTGAGTCTAAAGGTAATTGTAATTCAACGATCTCATTATCCTTATAAGTAAAAGTAGCACTTATCGCTTTAAAAGTGCTTCTTTTCTTTACTTCCTCTATACATTCATCTAATAGCTGATTTATTTCATCAGAAATAATCTGATGATCATAGCCTAGATAATGTAAAGCCGTCTCTTTAATCATGATTCAGTTCTTTTAATACAGTAGGAATTGAATTAAAGATAGCCTGGGCAATTTCAGGTTTATTCATTGAATAAATATGAATTCCATCACATCCATTTGTAATTAAATCAATGATCTGTCTAGCAGCATAATTAATTCCAATTTCCTTCATAGCTTCAGGATAATGATAATACTTTTCTAAATAAGTTGATAATTCATATGGAACACTAGCTCCACACATTTTAGCAGTACGAAGCAGGGAAGCTGCATTCGTAGCTGGCATAATACCAGCTAAAATAGGAATCGTGATCCCTGCTTTTCTTGCTTCCTTTACAAGTCTATAGTAATAGTTATTATCATAGAATAACTGAGTAACAAGATATTCAGCTCCAGCATCCTGTTTAGCTTTTAGAGCTTTAATATCATCTTCAAAGCAATCTGCTTCAGGATGAACTTCAGGATAGCAGGCTCCTGATAAACAGAAGGCATCTCCAAAGTTTTCCTTAATAAATGCATCTAGTTCACTGGCATATTTAAAATCCAATGTATCAAGATCTACAATATGATCCTTAGGCTGATCTCCTCTTAAAGCTAGAATATTTTCAATTCCTGCTTCTTTTAATTCATTACATAATCTTATAATATCTTCCTTATTATGAGTAATACAAGATAAATGTGCTACAGATTCAATTCCGTATTTATTCTTAATAATAGAAGCAATCTCTACTGTTTTCCCCTTTGTAGAACCTCCTGCTCCATAGGTTACAGAAATAAAATCTGGATTCAATTTAGCTAGTTCATCAATTGTTTTATAAATACTTGAAATATCTCCTCTTTTATTCTTTGGTGGGAATACTTCAAAGGATATTGTTGCTTTAGTTTTTAAAAGTTCTGATATTTTCATTTATATACTCCATTTCATGTGATTTATGACATTATAACATATTTCATTCTATTGTAGATATATTTTTTATCTTGCATGGGTTATAACTTTTTCATATATGTAAAAAAGCCTTCAATTAGAAGGCCTTAGTATGGTTTATGAATAGAGTAATCCTGATAGCTACTTAATATAAGAGCTAGATCCTGATGATTTTCTACCCCTATAAATAGATGTTCATTCTTAGTATTAAAGTAGAAACGACTATTTTCATCAATACATCTAAAATCTGCAGCAACATGATCTGTTAATAAAGAAAGATCTCCCTGGTAGAATAATACAAATGGGGGATAATATTGTTTCTTTAAGCTTTTAGGATAATCCTTGGAAACAATAGTAGTATATTTACTATTTAGATTTTCCTTGCATTCCTCAACCTGCCAAGGATATACCTTTTCATTGTTCATAAGTGCATTGTAGATCATTGTGTAATTGCCATTATATTTGATTGCAAAGTATAATAATAAATCTTCCATTGTTCTTCCTCCTTTTTCTAGCTTTATTATACCTATAAAAGTAAATAAAGACGAAAATTGAGGATATAATAAATCCAATATAATGGTTTAAAAAAGAAATCATTTCTGATTTCCTTCATAGATCATTTGTAGTAAATGTTTAGCATTAGCATTAACTAGATTAAATCCCATTGTACATCTATTACAATATGTAAGAATCATATATCCCTGATGTCTAGAAACTACTTCATCCATTAAACTAGTAAAAACATCTTTTGGAATATGATCAAAATGGGTATCCTCTAAAGCATCTATTTTAGCTTGTAAAGCAGGATCAAAGGATTCCATATGGAAGTTAGCACAATAAGGACTATAAACCTCATGGTATTTGATATTCATTTTAGTTAAGATATTTCTGATTGCTCTTTGTACTTCTGGATGATCTTTATCTCTCCAACAATCCTGAATACTTACTTCAAGACCACTATAATCAGGTAAAGGGAAATCTTCATGAGAGTCGATATATTCCCATAAACTGATGGATTTATATCCCTGACCTTCTATATAACCACGGCATGTCTGACATACAGTAATAGCCTGATCTTCTACTACATATTTAGTTTTATTGCAGCAACCCTGAATTTTCACATCAGGCTGTTTTCTTAGGTATTGAATGATCCATTTTGAGGCCTGTGGATGCATTCTTGTAAAGTTACAGCTTGGAAAATATTGAAACATATTATAAGTCCCTCACTACTAGATCCATTAAATGAATACCATTAGCTCCACCCATCTTTAGACCTCTTAGACAGGAATTACAGTATACAACTACTCTAGTATTCAAATCAAACTGTTTGCAGTATTCCTTCATTAAGGCTTCCTGCTCTTCTGGTGTTTTTAAATCGATTTTAGCTGAAGCATCATCAATAAAAGTTTTAGGGGCAAACTTCATATTTGCTGGTAACATTTTATTATAGTAGAAAGTACCACAATAATCAGCTTTTTCATAATTGTTTGGTAATTCAATGATTTCAATATTCATTTTCTTCATTACAGAACGAATAGCCTTTAAAGCATTAGCTTTATTTCTAGCCTTATAACAGTCCTGAATATACATTCTTTCTCCATGGTAATCAGGCCAAACAAAGTTTGGATCCTGATCCAACCATTCAAATATAGACATATCAGTTGCTTCACTATCTTCTCTAACAATAGCAGAACATGTCTGACATACTGTTAAAGCAATATCTTCACTGGTTAATTTTTTATGACCAGGTCGACAACACCCTTCCACTCTAACATGCTCCTGTTTACTTAAATATTCTTTGATCTTATCTGAGCATTCTTTAGATGCTCTAGTATAATTACAGCTTGGAAAATATACATACATATTGATTTCCTCCTTTATCTTGATTTTATTATACAATAGTTTATACATAAATAAATACAAATCTATTTATAAAATATATAAGTAAATATATATAAGAAAAAATCTAGCATAAGCTAGACTTTATTCTTCTAATAGATAAGGTAAGAAATATCTGATCATGATCTTCCACCATGGCCAGTCGTGGTCTACATCATATCCCCATAGATCACACCATGCATTGATTCCCTTTTGTTGGAAGATCTCATCTAAGATCTTAACTGTACGAATTCCTTCTCCATTCCATCTACCCTGTCCAACAGAGAAAACGATCTTTTTCTTATTATAAAGATTGATATATGGATGAGTAGTAGGCATATTAGCTAAGAAATGAACTGGTGAATTATTATAGATTAATTCATCTACCTGATTATCAAAGAAATGGGCTGTATCGTAGCATCCACTTAATCCTAATACTCCTTTAAATAAATCAGGTCTTCTTAAAAAGACAATTGCTGCATGGCTGGCACCTAGGCTAAAACCAGTAACTAATGGTAAATTAGGATTGTATTCTCTAATTAATGGTAATACTTCTTCAATAATATAGTTATAGTAGCATTCCTGGATCCAGATACGATGTTTCTTATCTCCATAGGTATCTGAGAAGGATTCTTTATCTACTGTATCTACACTAAATAATTGAATCTTTTCTTCTTCTAGATAATCCTGTAGGGTATCGATCATTCCAAATTCTTCAAAGTTATTACACATACTATCCTGACATGGGAAAACAAGAATTGGTGTTCCTCCTGTACCATGGATCAGGATATTCATATCTCTATTTAAATATTCACTGTGGTGAGTAATATGTTCTCTATACATAAGCTATTCCTTTCCTAATATAAAGTTGATCTGTTCATTCATCTGTTCAAAGGTAGAGGCTTTAATTAAGAATGCATGATTTCCCATTTCATCAGCTAAAGCAGCATCTACTTCTCTTTCTGATAAGATCAGATCATGATAACGTTCTCTGATTTCTTCATTACTATGAATATAGTGTAAAGAATTCTTTCTACCTAAATGAGTGATATAATAAGCAAATTCACTATTCATAAAGTTCTTATTATAAATCAATGAATCAGCCCAGATCGTATAAACATCAGCATTAAAAGCATAATTCATCTTATCAGTAATATAACCACCAGGAGCTCTCATATTAACCTCTAGTCCTACGATATCTCCTTTATGTCCTAATCCTTCCTTATCTTCATCTAATCTAAAGAATTCAAAATGGAAGAATTTATTCTTAGTATTGAATTCATTCAATACTCTCATTCCTGCATCTCTTAAATCAGCAGGTGGATCTTGAGTATAAGAAATAACATCATCATCTAGATTAACAGCATCCATTAATGATTTAGGTAATACCTGGCTGGCAGCAAATAATACTTCCTTATTTACATTTGTAATTCCATCAAATGTTTCTACATGTCCAGGAACTAATTCTTCTTCAATAAATTGGACATCGGGTTTAGTATACCAGAAGTTAGCCATTCCTTCATCATCCTTGATCTTATAGGTTGAACTAGCTCCAACTCCCTGATCAGGTTTAACAATTACTGGATAACCTACATAGTGTGCAAAATCAATTGCTTCCTCTAATGTCTGTACTAATTTCCATCTTGCTGTAGGAATACCTGCTCTAGCATAAGCTTCCTTCATCTTTGATTTATGATTCATAGCTGGCATTTCAGAAAGCTGTGGACCAGAGGTGATATTAAAATCAGTACGGATATGAGCATCTAATTCTAGCCAATATTCATTCTGACTTTCCACAAAGTCGATTCTACCATATTTATGAATATAGTAAGCAACAACACGGTAAACTTCATCATAGTTTTCTAGTGAATTAACATGCTGGTATTCAGTTAGGCTGTTTTTACAGTTATCACTGATCTGTTCATAATAAGCATCCCCGATCCCTAATACATTCACTCCTCTTTCTTTTAGTCTTGAACAGAACTGATAAAAGTGAGTAGGGAAGTGTGGGGAAATAAAAATTACATTCATTATTTATCCTCCTTGGCATACTTAATAGCTGTTTGTACACCCTTCATTACATAATTATCCTGGTATAAATCAAATACCTGTTTACAATATCTATTATCTTCACTCTGTAGTTTTCTTTCCTGATAGTCAAGATATTCATCAGCTTCATTGACTCCTAGATCATGATAGAATTCTCTCATATGATCCAGTAGGCTTTGTACTGCAACCTTTACTGGTACTTCATCATCTCCATACAGCATAAAGATCTCATCACTTTCAAACTTAGCTGCACGCTTATGATTTACAATACTTCTTACCTGTCTATATTTATTATAAGGTCTGTGATAGAAGGTAGAAATATATAAAACAAAGAAATGAATAAAGTAGATATCTTCCTTAAAGATATTTAGCTTAGTTAATGGATTTAAATCCAACATTCTAAGTTCAATATGATCGATTCCTGTATTCTTTAAATTTTCAACTGTATTGATTCCTCTAGGCTTTAAACGAATTGGAATATAAATCTCACTAGATGCACCAATTAACCCTTCATCAACATAATTAACAATACTATCAACATATTCATGTACACTATCATAATTTAAAAAAGGTACAAAATAATTCCAGTATCCAATTTCACTATTACGTCTTGATCCATAGTGATCAAAGCTTGTTCTTCCTACATGTTCATCCCATTCTAGTGATTCATCGTATAATGGAGAGGCTGAAGTTAAATAAACGATCAGCCAGCTGTACTGCATTAATCCAGCTGCTAAGTTTAAATATACCTGATCGATATAATCCTGTAATTCTCCTTCTCCATCCCATGATTTTTTCAACATTTCTTTATCAAAGGAAAAGTTATAATGGATCCCTGAAAAAATCATTTTACGTTTTCCATATTTAATCGCAAGATATTTACGATAAGCTGTTTTATCAGCTAAATCACCATAGAATTCTGCTACAGGAATATCTGCCTGCCTTTTGATATATGGAGCATTACTAAATGGCCATAAATATTCTGGACCAGTAGGTAATTTCTCTAAGGGACCTGCAACCTTATGATGAATACGATTTAAAGTGCTATATAATTCTTCTATTGATTTACAAACAGGAGTTATGATTTCTACCTGTTCTTCACAGAAGTCTCTTTCTACTTCTTTATCCTTTGGATCAAAAGGATGAGGAGTTGTAGACATAAAACCATCTGTGGTTGTTCTTAGCGTTTCTCTTTCTAGACCAAAGTTTCCTTTTAATAAATAATCTTTGATCACATCTTTATTGATCATGTGTTTCTCCTTGTATAAATGTATAATATAATTCATTTTACACTAATATTCCTAAAAAATCCATGTATAAATGTATTTATCCTATAGGAATATCCTTGATTTAGTTATTAAATTACCATATAATAACTCGCGTGGTGATTTTTATGAATAAAGAAAGAATGGTTGCTGAATTTATTGAATTAAGTCTAATTGATTCAATTTCATTTCAGGAACGTGAAATATGTGATTTATTAACAAAGAAATTAAAAGAATTAGGATTTAAAGTAGAAGAAGATCATGCTGGTAAGTTCTATAATGGAAATGCTGGTAATCTATATGGAATTTTAAAGGGGACTAAAGAAGGCTCTGTATTGTTTTCTAGCCATATGGATACAGTAGAACCTGGATTCAATAAGTCTCCCCGTATTAAGGGAAACCGTATTGAGGCTAGTGGAGGAAGTATCCTGGGAGCAGATGATATTTCTGGTTTAGTAGAGATCCTAGAAGGGATCAGATATATCGAGGAGAATCATATTGAACATAAGGATATTGAAATTATCTTTCCTATAGCTGAAGAAGTCTATACAAAGGGAAGTAAGGTATTTGATTATAGTAAGGTAAAATCAAAGGAAGCCTATATTCTTGATTTATCTGGACCAATTGGAAAAGGGGCATATCTGGCTCCAAGCTTAATTAAGTTTAGTGCTGTAATTCATGGAAAAGCAGCTCACTCTGGGGCTAATCCAGAATTAGGGATCAACGCTATAGAAATAGCTGGAAAGTTTATCTCAGCAATTCAACAGGGGCATGTAGATGAAGTATCTACGATCAATATTGGATCGATCCGTGGAGGAGAGATGACGAATATTGTCTGTGATCATGTTTTAATGCAGGGAGAAATTCGTTCGCATGATCATCAAAAGGCATTGGAACATAATGCAAGATTAGAAAAGACATTGGATGAAATATGCTGGTCCTATGGAGCTCATAATGATTATGTCAGTCAGATTGAATTAGTAGCCTATGAAAATGATATGAACTCTAAATGTGTACAGGACTTTATTACCTCATGTAAAGAATTAAATATTGAACCTACCTTTATGAAGACCTTTGGAGGAAGTGATGCAAATTCCTTTATGGAACATGGAATAGAATCATTAGTTATCTCAAGTGGAATGTATGAAACCCACTCAACTAAAGAATATACAATAATAGATGATCTGATAGATGGAGCTAATTTAGTCGCTAAGCTGATACAAAAATAGGATATGACTATTGGTCATATCCTCCATTGTAATCTAATATTCCATCCTGATCATCATCATAGTATTGATTTACTTTATACTGATATTCACTATCTAAAGCAATAATTAATAAACCGATAAATTGGAAAATCAATAGAATAATTGCAAAACCATTTCCTGCTCCAAAATTATAAGCTAATCCCTTGCATTGTTTATACTTAAAGACGAGCGCAATAATCAATATAATAAGAGCAATTCCCATTAGAATTAATCCTAAGGATTGATGAGAAGCAAATACAGGTGTTAATTCTACGATTTCTGTTTCTTCTTCAAATTCTATCATAAAATCTTCAGAACTTGGTAAATCATAGAAAGCACTAAAAATAAGAATAAACGAACCAATAGCAAATAGAATCGTTCCAATCGTAGAAGCAATTAATACGATAAAATAAGAACCTGGACGGTCAGCATATTTATAAAGCAGATAAGTAGAATAAAATGGAATTAAGGCATACCATCCTGTTACTCCTGCTTTTTTATTGATCATATATTTAGCAAGTATAGAAGCTATTAGAATAGCCAATTGTATATAACTAGAATAATTAAATGTATAAGTAGTCTGCATTAATCCTGCTCCTCACTTTCTTCAATACTATTACTGTTGAACATATCATAATCAGCATCCTGAATAGAATCAGCTTTATATTCATATCCACCAGCACCTAATACTAAATAACCAATTCCTCCAAGTAATAATAATAACCATGTCATACCTTTACCAGCATTAAAGTTTTTACTTAACTGATCATAAGGCTTATATTCAATAACCATAGCTAGTATATAAAGCAAATAGACAGCAAAAGTAAATCCAAAATTATTAAATACTACTCTTACGATATTTAATGCCAAAATTATAAAATAGATATTAGCATGATCTGCATAATCAAAAATAAGATAATCACTATAGAAAGGGATTAATGCATACCACCCTTTTTTCCCAACCTTTTTATTGATCATCCATTTTCCAATGATTCCAATAACATAAAAAATTAATTCCATATTTTTCACTCCTTTATTATTATATTATAAGATATTTTAAGGATAAAAACAAGGTTATGAATGAAATACAGATTTCTAGTATAAAGGAATGATTGCATTTTTGTATAAAAAAGGTACTGTTTAACAGTACCCGTTATTTACCACTATCTCCATAGTTCTTTAATACTCTGGCAGATGGATCATCTACATCACAGTTTTCCCATGTTTTATTTGGCATCCAGAAATCTTTGATCCATTTAGCCTGTCCTGGATAGTAGGATTCAAAGATATCACGATAGAATAGAGATTCTCTTGTAAATGGTGTACCATAAGGATATTTTTCTTTAGCCTTTTGTACATCTTCATCTGTATAATGTTCATTAGCATAATCCTTTAAATAATCTACCATAGAATGACCAACGGCATCACTAAAGGCTGCTTTTTCTCTAAATAGGATCTCATCAGGTAAATAATCATAACCTTCAAAAGCATGTCTTAATAGATATTTACCTTTATTGTAGATATTCATCTTCTTAGCAGGATCAATACTCATTGCATATAATACAAAGTCTGTATCTGCGAATGGAACTCTACCCTCTAAGGCATGAGCTGATATACATCTATCTGCTCTTAATACATCATACATATATAATTCTCTAATACGTTTAGCTGCTTCATTTTGGAATTCTTCAGGACTAGGTGCAAAGTCTGTGTATTTATAACCAAATAATTCATCACTTACTTCTCCTGTTAGAATAACCTTAATATCAGTATTTTCATGAATATATTTACATAATAGATACATTGGAATAGAAGCACGAATGGTTGTAATATCCCATGTTTCTAGATGATAGATAACCTCTCTAACTGCTTCTAATACATCTTCTTTAGTAATAATAACTTCTGTATGATCACTACCAATATAATCAGCTACCTGTTTAGCGTATTTTAAATCAATAGGATCTGTTTCCATTCCAATAGCGAAGGTTCTAATTGGATGATCAGCAAGCTTTTGTCCAATGGAACATACTAATGAGGAATCTAATCCACCAGATAATAAATAACCAATAGGTGCATCTGACTGTAAACGAGTATGAACAGCATGTACTAGTTTTCCTCTTAAATTAGTAGCAATAGCTTCTAAATCATCTGTATTGATTGATTTTGTAGCTGCTAAGTTGTGATACCAGATAAACTGTCCATCAGCATAATAATGACCTGGTGGGAATGGAGCAATTTCTTCACAGAATTCCTGCAAAGCTTTAGCTTCAGAAGCAAAACAGATTTGATGACTTTCTTTTGTATAACCATAAAACATTGGACGAATTCCCATAGGATCTCTTGCAGCGTAGATCTTCTTTGTATTTTCATCATATAATACACAGGCAAATTCAGCATCTAACATCTTGCAGGCAATTTCAAACCCATATTTCTTATATAAAGGTGCAATAACCTCACAATCAGAACTAGATATAAATGAATGAATAGGTGCAACATTTTCTTTTAGCTTAGGATAGTTGTAGATTTCCCCATTACATACAACCTCTACATTTTCAGTAATAAATGGCTGGTTACCATTTGCAGATAGATCCATAATAGCTAAACGGTTAAATCCCCAGAAATAACCATTTCTTTTTGAGGCTGATACATCATCTGGACCACGATATTCGATCTTCTTTAAAGATTTCACAAATGATTCCATTGTATAACCTTCATCATAAACGACTAAAAAACCACACATAATATTTTCCCCCTTAAAATATAAAAAACTCGCATAATAATATACGAGTCCTTCCCAAATTAGCCAAAGTACAATCATACTCGTCAGGTTATAACGTACCCAAAAGACGTCCTAGTCTACTATTATTTCGGTAGGAAGCTCGAAGGTGTTCTTTCATCATTCTCCATTATCTATCTTTCACCATCATAGATTCGCTTTAAACTTCTGACTGATTACTTTTCCTTGTCATCACTATTGATAACATTTTATAACTTTGATAAAAGAATGTCAATAGTAAAATTATTATAATAATAAATAATTATCTAGTATATTGCTTATTACCTGTTATAGAAGTATGTTATAATGGGGATATAAAGGAGACTTATTTATGTATTTAGAAAGATGTAATTATTTAGAAGTAGAAGCTTATTTAAAGGAACACGATACAATTATTATCCCTATTGGTTCTATAGAAAACCATGGAAAACATATGCCTTTAGGGACAGATACATTTATCCCAAATAAAATCTGTTCATTGATCAATGAACAGTCATGGTGTATGATTGCTCCAACTATTAATTATGGAGCTACTGATGATCTAGTAGGATTTGCTGGTACGATCTCTATTGGAGTAGATGGAATGATCGATCTACTAACAAGAATTACTGATCAGCTGTATGCCTATGGTTTTAGACATTTTGTAGTGGTAAATGGTCATGGAGGAAATACTAAATCAATAGATTCAGTAGGACAGAAGCTATCAAGAAAAGGAGCCTATATGGCAATCTGTAACTGGTGGCTGATGGCAGGTCAGATCAACCCAGAATGGAGAGGGGGACATGGTGGAAAGGAAGAAGCCAATGGTGTTCTTGCCTATGATCCTACCTTAATTAAAAAAGAATATTTAGATTTAGATGAATGTACAAGAAATGATCTTGGCAAAGAATTACCTTATGGTTCATGGTCATCTATTAATTATAAGGGAGTAAGTGTAACAGTACCTAGACCTATTAAATCCATTACAGATAATGGATATCTGATCTATGGAATTCAACAGGATTATCCTCGTGATTGTAGTGAAGAAATGGGAAAAGCAATGGTACAAGGAGTAGCAGATTATATCAGTGAATTTATTGATGTATTTGCGAAGACTAAACTACCAGAAGAGTAGAAATAATTATGATTTGTGATATACTAGGAATGTATTAATGGAGGTAGAATATGGATATTAATATTTTAGTAAGTATGATCAATATGAAGCTTAGAGATGATGACTACTCATTAAGTCATGTCTTAGATATGCAAGGAAGAAATGAAGAAGAATTCCTGCAGCTATTAGAAGATAATGGTTTCTATTATGATCAGGACCAGAATCAGATCAAACAGAAATAGGAGGGGAATATGTTAAAACTAGAAGATTTTCAAGAAGCAAGAGAAAGATTACAGCCAGTATTACTGAAAACAGATCTAGTATACTCTGAAACATTCTCAAAGGAATGCAGAAATAAAGTATTTATCAAACCAGAAAACCTGCAGAGAACTGGTTCATTCAAGCTTAGAGGAGCTTATAATAAGATCGCTAAGATGGATGATGAAGCTAAATCTAAAGGATTAATTGCTGCTTCAGCAGGAAATCATGCTCAAGGGGTTGCCTATGGGGCTGCTCAGGCAGGTGTACAGGCTACAATTGTTATGCCTGCTGCTACACCTTTGATCAAGGTTGAAGCAACAGCCAGCCATGGGGCAAATGTAGTCTTATATGGAGATGTATTTGATGAAGCAAATGCTCATGCAGTAGAATTACAGAAGGAACATGGATATACCTTTGTTCATCCTTTTGATGATGAAGATGTTATTGAAGGACAGGGGACAATTGCTTTAGAGATCCTTGAACAGCTGCCAGAAACAGATGTTATTCTTGTACCTGTTGGGGGTGGAGGATTGATCTCAGGAATTGCCTGTGCTGCCAAAGCAATTAAGCCAACGATTAAAGTATTAGGAGTAGAACCAGAAGGAGCAGCCAGTGCTTTAGCTGCAATCAATGAAGATCAGGTAGTTACTCTATCAGAAGCTAATACGATTGCTGATGGGACTGCTGTTAAAACAATTGGTAATACAACCTTTGAATATATCAAAGAATATGTAGATGGAATTATTACAGTATCAGATTATGAATTAATGAATGCCTTCCTTGTATTAGTTGAAAAGCACAAATTAATTGCTGAAAACTCAGGTATTTTACCTTTAGCTGCTTTACATAAGCTAAATGAAAAGAATAAGAATGTAGTTTGTGTTGTATCAGGTGGAAATATCGATGTATTATCTATTTCTTCCATGATCCAGAAAGGTTTAATTGAAAGAGGTCGTATCTTTACCTTCTCTGTACAATTACCAGATAAACCAGGACAATTAGTTAAAGTATCACAGATCTTAGCTGATAATCATGCTAATGTTATTTCCTTAGACCATAACCAGTTTAAGAATTTAGCCCGTTTTTCAGAAGTTGAACTTAGAGTAACCTGTGAAACAAATGGTGAAAAACATATCAAACAGATCACTAAGGCTTTAGAGTCTGAAGGAATCCATGTAGAAAGAATCAACAACTAGCAGGTTATACCTGCTTTTTGTTTACCCTCATATTTTGTGAAAAATAGTAAATTATTCGCTCATAAAATGTTGCATAAAGCTTTAATTAACCCTCATGATTTGTGAGAAACAACAAAATATTCGCTCATAAAATGTTACAATAGATTGATTTGAGGTGTTAAAGGTAGTAAAATAATAACAGTAAGAAGGTGAATATTTATGTATATAACTCGCAAAATAGATGCTTATTTAGATGAATGGTATAAAAACGAAGATCGACTGCCATTGATTATTAAAGGTGCAAGACAGGTTGGAAAAACAGAGAGTGTACGAAGATTTGCAAATATTCATTATAAGAATTTTATAGAAATTAACTTTATTGAAGATAATCGATATAAAATGATTATCGATGATGGATTTTCTCCAGAAAATATAATAAAAAACATATCGTTGATCAATAACAATTTCAATTTTGAGCCTAGGCAAACTTTGATCTTTTTTGATGAGATACAAGCTTTTCCAAATATCACTACGTCTTTAAAATTTTTTAAAATCGATGGTAGATTTGATGTAATATGCAGTGGTTCATTTTTAGGAATTAATTATAAACAAATTGATAGCATAAGTGTTGGATATAAAACTGACTATGAAATGAAGTCGATTGATTTTGAAGAATTCTTATGGGCAAAAGGTTATTCTCCAAAGATGATCGATGATTTATACAGTCATTTGAAAAATCTACAGCCTTTTAGTGAGACTGAGATTACGGTTTATAATAATTTATTTATGGATTATTGTATATTAGGTGGTATGCCTGCTGTAGTAGCAAGATATATTGAAAATAAAAATTTCAGTGGAATTAACGATATTCAAAATCAAATAATTTTAGATTATAAAGCAGATATTAGAAAATACCTAGAGGGCTTGGACCAAACAAGAGTTATGAATGTATTTAATTATATTCCTGTTGGATTAGGAAAGGATAATAAGAAATTCCAAATATCTAAAGTAGCTCATGGAGCAAGATCAAAGAATTATATTGGTGCAATTGAATGGTTAGAGGATGCAGGATTAATACATGTCTGTTATTGCTTGAATTTTCCAGAATTGCCTTTAAAAGGAAATTATATGGGTAATAATTATAAAATATATTTTTGTGATACGGGGCTTTTGTTATCTCTTTTAGATGATGAAGTAAAAATGGATTTTAAGCTGAATAAGAATTTAGGAACATATAAAGGTGCTTTATATGAGAACTTAGTTGCAGAGGCATTAGTCAAAAATGGTTTTGGGTTATATTTTTATAAAAGAGAAAATTCAACATTAGAAGAGGATTTCTTCGTGCGAACAATTAATCATCTGATTCCAGTAGAAGTTAAGGCTGGAAATACAAAATCCAAAGCTTTAAGGGAATTAATCAATAATAATAAGTATAATGATATCCAATGGGGGATCAAAGTGGCACAGAGTAATTTGGGATTTGAATCTAATATACTTACAATACCAACTTTCACAATATTTCTTTTACGTAGATATTTGAACGATCTTAATCAAAATAATGTAAAATTGGAGCTAAAATGATGAATAATGAAAGATTTATGGGCTTTGCTGATACCTATGAGCAAACTAGACCCACTTTACCTAAACATGCAATTGAACTAATCAAGAATTATCTAACCTTTCCTTTAGATACAGTAGTTGATCTAGGCTGTGGAACAGGTCTTTCTACCTTAAGTTGGAAGGGAGAAACAGAAAGAATTATAGGGATAGAACCAAGTATAGATATGCTTTCTATCGCTAAACAAAAAGAAAGTAAAAATATAACCTTTCTAGAAGGATATAGTACCTCTATTCCTTTAGAAGATGAAAGTGTAGATGTAGTGATCTGTTCACAATCCTTCCATTGGATGGAACCATTTGCTACCTTAAAGGAGGTCAATCGTATCTTAAAGCCTGGAGGGGTCTTTGCTGCCTTAGACTATGACTGGCCTGGAGTAGTGGACTATCAGGCAGAAAAAGCAATTTATGAGATCAGAGCCTTTGTACGTTCTATTGAAAGTGTGGATACTAAAGAAGCCCATGGTTATCCTAAAAATCAACATATTCCTAATATGAATGCTACTGGATATTTTGATTATACTAGAGAAATTGTCTTCTCTAATCAGGAAATATGTACACCTGAAAGACTGATCAATATGATTGGAAGTATCTCATCCTTTCAAAGAGAAGCCAAAAGACAGCCTGAAGTGTTTAACCCTGAATTTGAAAAATTTACAAGGAGGATCCATGAAATCTATCATGAACCCTTTATTATTGAATTTGGATACAGATTAAGAATAGGTGTAAAAAGAAAACAGCAGTAGTGAAACTACTGTTGTTTTTGATAGAATGGATATCCCATTTTGTTGATTTCGTATTGTTCTGCCTGATTGACAAAGATATTCTTATATGGATAGAGCTTATATAGTTTTTCTCTGATCTCCTTAGGATCAGCTTCTCCATAGTATAAGATTGCATTTCCAATACGGTTGTAGGCTTCATAAATATAGGCTGAAGTAATATCGTATTGTTTTAAGATTTCAATAATTGGATCAATATCGATAGTATTTGGATTGACTGGGTTTCCTAAGGCAAAGCTATCTTCATATAGATCTTCTAAACCACTTCTGCTGGCTTTAAAACCAAACGCTAAATAGTTAAATAAGATATAATTCCAATCCTTATTTTCTAGTAGCACTCTTAAGGCATCCATAAAGTTTAACGATACCCATGTAAATCTATTTCTTAGCTCTTCAGGAATATAGACTTTAGAGGTATAGATCAGACATACCTTTCCTAAAGCAGAATCAAAGACAGTTTTAGAAAGAGTATTGGTATAATTACGGTCTAATAGATTTTCTTTAAAGAAAGGAATATTTTCTTCCTTTAGAATAAGATCTATAGGCATATAAACAGTTGTATTGGTTTCATCTAATTGAGAGATCATTCCATTATAATCCATTTCATTAGGATCCTTTTTATAGCTTATTAAAGCTTTAAAGAAATCCATATTGATCATATCCTCAATAATGATCTGTCGATATTCTCCTTCCACAATTTCCTGTTCTTCTCTTTCAGGAATATCCACTACCTTCTGATTATGAATCAGCTTTAATTCAGGCCATAGGATCGTTGGGATAATAATATTTGTATCATCTAATACTAAAGCAATATTATATTGAACAGGTAAGCTTTCGATTAAGTTTACAAAATCCAATACACGCATATAGACCCATGAATGCTTTCCTTCGCTTTTACTCTGATTAGCAAAGGATACATACAACTGAGTCTTAGTCTTAGGATCCTCATAAATAACAGGATGAAAATCTAATACAGTATAATCATGCTTTTTTAAACCTTCTTCTACCTTTTTAAAATCCTTTTCTTTGATCTTATTTTCAAAAGGAACATATATATAGGTATTATAGAAGGTATAAATACTTGTTCCCTGATTCGTTAAATTCTTTTTTACTTTTTCTTCTACACTAGTCTGAGTAGCATTTACTAATTTAATTGTGAAATAGTTGCTTGTTTGTTTTTTCTTCTTATCTTTTGCCATATTTCTCACCGTTACTTATTATATCGAAAAATAGAAAATAAGTAAAATTATTTCATATAATCATTATAATGTATCTTATTTAGATCAATAGTGGTATTAGGTTCCTTTATCTCATCCTTATAACCAATCACTAAAAGATTAACTACTTCTAGGTGACTTGGAATATGCAGATATTCTTTGATTTCTTCATTACTAGTTTTCTTAAAACCATAACGGTTTCTAATCTGGATCCATAAGGTTCCTAAACCTAGCTTTTCTGCCTCAAATAACATCATTGTACTAGCTATACTTGCATCCTCCTGATAAACATCAGATTTAGTAGAATCAGCTAAAATTACAATCACTAATGGAGCTGTTTCTAGAGCAATCGTTCCACCTTTTTTCATATCCTTTAATGCTTTGATAGTATTTGAATCATCAACAACAATAAATTCTAATGGCTTTTTATTCATACTAGAAGGAGCTAATAAGCCTGCTTCAAGAATCTTCTCTACCTTTTCCTTTTCTACTTTTAAATTCTTATATTTACGAATACTTCTTCGATTTCTGTATAATTCTAGCATTGTCTGATCTCCTTTTTGTTTGTGTATAAATAATTCAGGTAACCACATAATATAATAATACCGTATCCTATAAAACTATATACATCGGGTCTTTGATCAAAGATAAAGAAGGATAAGATCGCTACAAAGATAATTTGAGTATAATCAAATACTGAGATTTCTTTACTAGGTGCATAGCTATAGGCAGAGGTCACACTAAACTGTCCTCCAGCTGCACAGATCCCAGCAAGGACCAGATAAATTACCTGAATCATAGTCATAGGCTGAAAATCTGCGATTGCAAAGGGCAGGACCACTAAACAAGAAAAAGCAGAAAAGAAAAATACGATCTTACTTTTACTTACTCCCTTTGTTCCAAGTATTCTAACCATTGTATACGCAATACCTGATCCTATAGCTCCTGTAAGGGCAATAACTGCAGGTAGTATATTCATATTAAAGCTTGGCTTTACAACAAATAGACAACCGATAAAAGCTAATAGAATCATTGAGATCTGAGGTAATTTAACCTTCTCCTTTAAGATAAAATGACTGGCAATGATCACTATAAATGGGGTGATCTTCTGCAAAGCAGAAGAATCAGCCAGGTTCATATGATCCACTGCATAAAAATTACAAAGAATACCGATCGTACCACAGGTTGCACGTAATAGTAAAATAGGTAGATCCTTCTTTTCATAATGAAACCCTTCTTTATTTTTGATCAAGGTAATTCCAGCAATTAAAGCAGCAATTAAGTTTCTAAAGACGCTTTTTTGCATGCTAGGGATATTTCCTGACAGTCTTACAAAGATATTCATTAAACCAAAACACATGGCACTAAGTAAAATACATATAATTCCTTTTTGTTTATTTGACATAATCGATTCCTCCATATCCATTGTAACCCAAGATGTGATTCTTGACTATTAAAAATCAAATATAAAGTATAAAACATAGTGAATATAAACACAGACTTAAAAAAGCTTAACAAGAAATATTTACTCTATTAAAGATAAATATTATAATGTAGTTGAAGGAGGTATAATAAAATGAAGAAATATATATCTATAAGGTATCTGGTACGATCCGTACTATATTTTATAGAGTGGGTTATGGATACCGTACAAGCGATTTAAATGGAATCTGGCAATGTTTGTCTTTAGGATGCAGTGGCTTAACCTCCCTGGTTACATATCCAGTTTCAGGAATACTTACAATTTCCTCTTTGTCTGGGTCAGGGTCAACAATTTATGGTGGAGCTGCAAATAAAATAGTAGTGCAGGTGATAATAATATGAAAAAATATCCTAGTAAATATTTCAGACTAATTTCAATGCGTTTAAAAAGAAAATATATTTTATCTTTGATCATGGCTTGTATATGCCAGTATGTTGTTTTCATCTGGATGGATTCTTATTATTC
>R17__coassemble_233_pt1 | contig 36281 bp, 37 predicted proteins | sample R17__metabat2_high_PE_012 | metagenome-assembled genome bin R17 | reverse complement strand
TCAGCTATTGTCAGACCTTCCCTTATAACTATAATATCAATAATTATTCAGATATGATCACATATGGTTCAGGTGAATGCTGGGCAAATACTCATATGATCCTTACTTTATGTTCAAAGCTAGGAATCCCAGCTGCTGTAAGAACAAGATCAAATACCTTATCCTACCCTGATTTTCATATTGATGCATATGTTATGATCGATGGAACAAGCTATTTAGTAGATTGTGGACATGTAGATCGTTCTCGTGTTGAATTTCAGCCTACTGCTGGATATGCTTATAGTGTTAAATCAGATGGTACGATCGTGATCACAGATTATGATGGCTATATCACCAACCTGTCTATTCCATCTACCCTTAATGGCTATACTGTCAGTGAAATTGGAGCTAATGCATTTATTTATCATTTTGAATTGCAGAGTGTAACAATTCCAGATACAGTTACAGCAATTGATAGTGGAGCCTTTAAACAATGTACAAAATTATCCACCATAACTCTGCCTGCTGATACCGTTGTTGCCAGTGATGCTTTTACAACTACTAAGACTACTATGTTAGGAAATACCCAACTATGGATTCCAGATGGGATTACAAATAAAAACTTTATCTACAGTTAAAAAGGAGCCTATGCTCCTTTTATTCATCATTGATCACTAATCCACTTTCTCTTGCTTTTACTGCCAGTTCGGTGCGGTTCATAAAGCCTGTCTTTTCCTGTAAATGAGTGATATGGGCTTTTACTGTACGAATAGTAATACATAGCTTATCTGCAATCATCTGATTCGTTGCCCCACTTGTCAGCTCTTTAAGGATCTCTAATTCTCGTTTCGTAAATTCAGTAGATAAAGCATTTCCTATTTTTACCACAGGGGTCGTATCTGGATAGATATGTTCTCCTTCCATCGTACGGTCCATTAAAGTATAAAATGGTTCTTTATTGACTTCCTTATACCAGAAGCTGTCTACCCCTATTTTCTTTGCTTTTTCAAGGTAAGAATATTCTGGCATGCTTGTTACAATAATGATCTTTATCGTTGGATATTTCTCTTTGATACGTTTACTGGCTTCTAATCCATTGGAATAGGCTGCAGTACGAATATCCATAATGATCAGGTCGATCTTTTCTCCTAAGCAATAGATATCTGTGAGATCTGCATTATCAATCGAAGCAATCAGCTGATAGTTCTGACTTTCTTTCACAAATAATTCAAATAACATTCTTGCCATTGGATCGTCTTCAACAATTAATACTTTATACATCTTTTATCCCTTTCTGATGGTCAGTGTAAAGGAAGGCTCATTTCTTATTTCCATTATCGCTTTCTTTTTTTCGACCATTTTATGTAAAGATAGTAATCCTCCCTTTTCTATAATTGGCAAAGATGGAGGTGTACCATCATTACTAAATACGATACTATCCTTCTCTATTCTAACATGTAAAACCTTTGCATTTCCATGTTTTTTTGCGTTTGTAAGGCATTCTCTGCACCCTGTAATAAACAGTTCCTGATCAAAGGGATCACTACCCTCAAGCTCAATTTTCATATCAATAAAAGAAGCTGCCTTCTCTAATTCATGATAAGGATTACTTTTAGACATTCTCTGATGATGAAGAAAGCCCTGGTTATTTTCCTTCCATAATCTTCTTAATTCCTCTATCTCCATAGTAGAATCAGGATTTGTAAGAAAATATTTAGTAGTCAGCAGGATTCTACCCAGATCATCATGGATCCTGATCTTTGCCTCTAATAGCTCCTCATCCTTAATGATCTGATCGATCTGCTTAGAATATTCCTTTAGCATACTATTCATCAAATAGAGCTGTTCATTTTCTATTTCCAGTTGTTTTGTCAGCTTATTACTTTCCGTAATATCAATTCCTATGATCTGAATAAACTGATCATCGATCTGAGTCTGATTAAAAAGGAAGGTTCTTCCCCTATAATCGATCATATAATCATGATCCTTTAAATAATGAGAGAAGTTGTTTCCATTATTGATAGGATTCCCTAAAAAATGATTTAGTGTATCATTTGTTAATAAGGGAAGTCCCTCTGTATTATAAAAGAAAATAGCAATTGGCAGTTCATCAAAAAACTGTTTAATAGAATGTCTTGATATATTTCCTTTTTTCCATTTTTTTAATTGATCTCTTCCATAAATTAAAATCACTAACATGATCACTGGATACAGATACGCAATAAAAAAATGAAAAGAAATCATCCTATAAAACAATAAAACAGATAATAATAAATGAATCATCAAATAAAATACAACTGTAAAAAGCTTTTTACTACTAGCTTTGATCATAAAAGCGTCAATACAATTATCTAGTATAAATATCAGCTCCAACAAATAAAATATAAGCGAAAAAATCTCATAGGGTTTAAACATTTTCCTGCTCCCCCTTTTCTATCAGATAAGTAAAATAGTAGGCACCATCTTCATAAAATGAAGGAATAGGAAAATCACAGGAATCACTTTCCACCATCATACTGATCGTTATTTTCTCCCTGTCCTCCTTAGTATTGATCATGATCCCCTTTAAGGTAGGATAAGAAAGTTCAATGATCCTTTGAAATACAGAATAGAACTCAATCAGCTCATGACCAGAAACCTTTGTTGAGATATGACTGTTTAATAGAGTAAACTTATCAGAGAGCTTTAAATAATTAAGACTCTCATTTAAAGCATTCTCTAATTCAAAAAAGGATAGCATTTCATTTTCTTCATGTAAGATCATTAAATTACTATATCTTTTGATATAGGTATTATAAAGTACAAGCTCCTTAAAGTCCTCCTTATCAGCATGATCTAATCTTTCTTCTACCTTCTGGATCGTTGAATAAAGTCTATTTTCAATCATTTCATAGAGTCTATTTTCAGTCTCAAGCTTGACTCTTTTTTTATTTAAATCATTATTAGCCTGGATAATATTATTTTCCTCGGATAGCTGATTAGCAGTATCCGTTAATTTACGCTGAAGTTCATTGATACGACTCATATCCTCAATATAATAACTAGTTCCTCCATCTATTGGATATTCTCTTAAAACTTCATCCTCTACCAAGGTATCTTCATAGGTTTTTGTTCGATATAAGATTCTCCCCTCCATATCGATCATTTCAGCCTTTAGGGTTGTCTTTTCAAAGAACTGAACATAGTTTGTATTGACTGGAAGTAAACCAATCTGAATACATGCTTCAAGCATTCCTCCAAGCCCCATACAGAATATTTCTGGGACCATATAAAAATTCTGTAATTCTAATATTTTTAAAACAAGAAGGATCGCACTTATTAAAAAGATCAAAATTGGAATATAAATTTTATGCTTACTTCCTTCTACTTTATTCTTTGAGGTGATACAGTACAAGAAATAGATGATCTCACCAAAGAAATAGATCATCATCAGATAATATAAAAAATTATAATGGTAAGGAGGACTATCAATACGAAAATTTTCCACCTCCAGCTTAAATACCAGCTGATGAAGATTATTAGTCATTGTCATCAGACAGAAAAAAAGAGAAGGGAGAAACAGTAAAAACCATTTTAAATCGATCTCATAACGGTCTCCTTTACCAATAAACTGTGAAGTGATCACAGCTATAGTTGGGATATTGATCAAAGGGATATAATAGGCATACCAGAAGTAATTATTAATTGAGGGAATCATATGAATATAATCATATTTGATCTGTCTGATCAGCAGTAATACTATAATTAAATTTGGGATCCATCCAAAATAGCGATAAACCTTTGGATTTACGATTCTTTGTTTTAATGAATTACGCCAATAGACTGCTACCCCATAATAGCCAACATTTGTGATCAGATTTTTGATAATAATTCCTAAATGATTAGAAATGGTAACATTATGACATAGACCACATAGTAAAAGCACCCCAATACAAATAACAGTAGATTGATTCTGTCTGATATATCTGATCATAGTATCCCTCCTTCTTTCCCATTATAACATACTCGTTTTTTAAAAAAAAGACCTGGAAAATCCAGATCTAGTCAGCTATTAAAGAAACAATATTCTTATATTTACTTTTGGAAATTGGAATAGTATAAGGATAAGAATAAAGTTTAACTTCCATTCCATCTATTTTCTCAATATCTTCCCTATATATCAGATAGCTTTGATGAATACGAATAAAATCATTCTTAAGGATCTTTTCGATATCATTCAGCTTCCCATATACTCTAATTTCCTTCTTATCTTTTAGATAGAAATACAATAAACGACGGTCTGAAGCAATATAGCTGATCTCCTTATAAGGGATCTCTATTACTCCTTTTTTAGTTTTAATACTGATAATTTCATTAAATTCACTATATATCTTTTGAATCAATGGAACCAGGTACTCTATTTCCAGCGGTCTTTTAATTAAATAAGCCCCCTGTAAAGATAAAACTTCATATAAATAGTCCAGGGTTTCAATAATAATGACCTTACGACATTTCTCATAGTCTTTTAATACCTTTAAACCATACTGATCTACATTAATAAAAACAAGATCACAGTCATCCTCATAGCTGATATTCAGGTTCATTCCATCGATTATTTTTTTAATTTCGTTATTTCGATCTAAAATTTTTATTTTCATCCAATTCACCTTTTTAATATAAAAATCAACTTTTATTTTATGCGAATATTAAGAAAAAAACATTGTACTAAAGTACAATTTAAAACAAACTCATTTGTTCATATTCCTTTTTAGGTCCCTGATACCCCTCCATCTGACTATCCAGATAGCACATTAAGACATCACAGATATAATCCTGTTCCTTTTTTGTAAGAGCTCTGTTTTTAGGAATATGATGCCATTTCTCTAGACAACCTCTACAGCAGCAGGCAGTAGCATGCTGACCAATAAAAATAGGATGTCCCTTCATAGGAGTCTGTTTACCATCATTTTCAATATAGGCAGGAGATAGTCTTTCTTTAATAAAAGCACGGGCATGCTTTTCCATTACATCTCTTCCTTTTTTATAGACATATTCCTTTTCTTGATCTCCTAATACAAATCTGCTTCTAAAGGTAGATTGAGCTAAACGATCAAATAAATCATTATATTTCATATTATCACCATTTCTATTATACAAAAAAACCATGGATTATACATCCATGGAAATTAATTTTCGTATCTTTTTAGTCATTTCATGACATCTGCTTCTTGATACATTTAAGTAAAAAGGATAGGAATAAAGAAACACCTCTTTTGAACTATATTCCTTTAAATCCTTGAAATTGATCAGATAGCTTTTATGGATGCGAATAAAATAATCAGGAAGGACCTTCTCTAGTTCATCCAGTTTAGCGTATTCTTCGATCTTTTTCCCGTTTTTCATATATATTATGATCTTACGCTTATCAGAAGCAATAAAGCTGATCTCATTATAATAAATTCTCTGATTATTCTTTTTATGCTTAATGATCAGAGAATCATTGATTTCAAAATATATCTTTTCTAAGATTGGACATACATAATTGAGTTCAAATGGTTTTTTGATTATGATCGCATTTTGAATCTCCAATGCTTCATGAAGATGTTCAATACTTTCAAGAATCAGTATGATCTTGCTATCCTGATACTTTTCTAAAAGTGATAATGCATAATGATCTACATTCAACATACAGATATCACATTGATCATTATATTCGATTTCCATTGATAAATCAGCTAATAGCTCCTGCATTTCCTGATCACGATCATATATTTTTACTTTCATTTTCCTTCCCACCCTACTCATAATATTAATTAGTATTACATTATACCATAAAAAAAAAAAAACGCAATAGCTATTTAGTAAATTCAAGGTAATGAATCAGCTTTTTTATGCTTTCAGCTAACTTTCTTTTCTTATAAGTACTTTTGATTGATTTATTTTAGTTGAAATATTCTTTTCTTCTTAAAAAGAATAGACTATAATCAATATATATGTAAAGGAGATGGGATCATGTTATGCTATGCTACAAAATTAAAGGTAAATAATGCTTTTAATGAGACTAAGCTTATAAATGAATTTTATCATTTTATCAATGAACCAAAGAACCAAAAGGGAAGAAAAAACAGGAACTATATGCATGATCTGCCTGATTTCAATCATTTAACTCTCCCTTTTAGCTACAAGGTAGATGATAAAGAGGTCTATATTCAAAAAAGTGGAGATATCCTTGCCTTACGCTATTGTTTAAATGAACAAAGAACTCTAACATTATTTGGCTTTGATCTTCTTTTTGATCAGTCTAATAGAGAATTACATTTTCATTATTTTAAAGAGTTTTCTGAAGATTCAGTAGTGATCACAAGGGTTAATATTCCTAATCTATTTAAAACTCTAATGAAGAGTGATTTTGTGGAGCTGGACCATAACTTTGCCTATATCCCAGATCGTCTTCATAGAGTTCAAGAAAGCACAATTCTTGATTCGCATTTTGCTTTACCACTGATCATTCTACGCACCAATAGCAGATATCATATTTTAAATCCTAAAGAGTTAACGGATCGACTATCAGGGATCGGTCATGTTGTTTTATTAAGCAATCAGAAAGAACATTTAAAGGAGATAGAAGTCAGATATCCAAATGGAAATAGTGATTTTATTAAAAATCCTACTCTTTTAAAGGTGGAGGAAAAGATCAGAGCCTATGGAATTGATACCTTCTATAATGAGGAAATCTCCTTTGATGCTTTAGATCGCAAGGATAAATTATCTAAGATCTATAGTGAAAATAAACAGCTAAACGAGTTACATGAGGAAACAATGGAGCAAAAGGCTAAGATATTGCTTGAAAAGAGAAGATTAACAGAAGAAAATAATCTATTAAAAAAGCAAAGAGAGGAATTGCTTACTAATATACAGAATATGCAAAGACTAAATGAAGAGGATATTCTAATCAAGGTAGATTCAGATAAAGCAGAGGAGTGCTATGCATTACTGATTAAACTGTTAAAGCAAAAGTATCAGGCCTATAATGTTGATACGGGTGGAGACAGTCGTTTTAGACGAAGAGATGTATTAGCAGATATTTTTGAAACAGGAGGTGTATTTGATGATTAAATACAATTTGGTTTTACCCCTGGATGAACATGTAAGTGTGGATATGTTAAAGCAATTGATCTATATGGAACAAGGCAAGGATGCCAGTTATCTATCAGAGATTCAAAAGCTTTATTATCAGGATGAATGGTATACCTACATTTTTGATGAAAAGAAACATGAGATCTATACTGCCCTAGATCATGATGATTTTAAAATATGCCCTTTGTGGGATGATCTGCAGCCTTATCTGCTTATGGATAAAAATATTCCTTATAGTCTAAAGGCGATTCCAATTGGTAAAGGAAATATGGAAAACTATCGTATTTCTAAATTCTATAATCATTACGCTTTACCAATTATCTATATTCCAAGTATAAACAATAATCCAGTAATCAACCCAGATAAATTAAAAAGAGGAATAGGACTGCTTGCTCATGTCTTCTATTCTACCTCTGATTTATACAATGATACAGAAAATGACTGTATTACGATGATCTACCCTAGTCACCAGACTACCTCTCTAAAAGTGGATCATGCCATTTATAATCGTATCTTCAATATTTTATATATTTATAGTGCGACTATGAAATATGAACATTATGATTTAGGAAAGCTCCTGTATGAAAATGAAAAGGAAGAACAGGAATTTAAAAATCTGATCGATGATGAAAATCTGGAAAAAGAATTAACAGATATAGATCATATTCAAAATCAAAATCTTATAATGAAGCAGGAAAATGAAGAACTGGAAAAGGAAATCAAAATGCTTCAGGATCTTATTGGGGTTGAATGCATTTTAAAAAGAGGAAAAAAAGAAACAGAAAAATATGAATATGAACAGCACGATCTGGTAATCAGTATATTAGAGGATATCCAAAAGGAAGGTACTCTCCCATCAGAATCAGAGGAAATGAAACTGCTAGAGCATATTCTTACTCTCAATCCAGTAAAGGGTGCTCATCATCAATGGATGGAGGAATTATTTCATTTTGGCAGAAGCCATACAGATGTAACTCCTGCAATCTTAAATCAGCTAAGCAATTATGGTTTAACCTTCTCTAAAAGAAAAGGAAGCAAGCATTATCAGGTTACCTTTAAGGATGGTGATCAGCGATATATCTCCAATTATTCTTCTAGTGCATCGTCTATTACTTCTACTGAACATTCTACCAAGGATCTTATTCGCAGGGCCTTTTAATGGAACAGGAGTTTTTAAACCAGCTGATCGATCTTCTTGAAAAGAGAATCTATGATCCAGAAAATAATACAGCAGAAGAAATCACTCGTAATATTCTTTTTGTGAATCGTACTATTTATAGTGATGATGACTATATGAAAATAAAGGAATGTATCACCTATCTAATGGACCATAAAATGCTGAGCTATACTGATAAAAATAAAGAAATAGAAACAGATGAAGGATTTGCACAATTTTACCATCGCATCTATAAAGTCAAAAGAATGCCATAGCATTCTTTTTTATTATATGTTAAAATAAATAAAAGAGAGGTGCAATCGTATGAGCTGGCAAGATAGTTTTCAGGCAAAAACATTAGAAAAAGGGTATCGTTATTTTGATTATGATCAGATTTCTGATTATAGTCATAATGAAGATGAGCTAAAAGCCATCGTTCATGGTACTCAGGATTATCACGTAAAAATTAATATCAATCATTTAAAAGAGAGTACATGCAGCTGTGGAAAGGAATACTGCAAACATATGGCAGGAGTTTTATACTGTCTTGAAGAAGAAAATCAGGAAGCCTATATTGATTCTATGGTAGAAGCTTTAGATGAAAAACAGGTCAAGGAATTAATGAAATACATTTTAAAGAGATTCCCAAATGTCTATGATTCCGTCTTTGATTCAGATGATAATGATTCTGAAGCATTATATCAGATCATTGAATCCGATGAGGATTTTGAAGATCTTGATGATTATCTGGATTCCTTATCTGATCTGATCAACCTTGGCTTCTATGAACAGGTATTTGATAAATTATGTCAGATCCTATCTAAGGTGAATAAGGATCCTGAACTAAACGAAGATGAAGCTTATCATTTAGTTTTCTGCTGTTTAGAATTAATAAACAGTATTATCGCATCCCCTATTGAAAATAGTCTGATCAATAAGATAAAAGCATGGATCGATTTTGAAAAACGCTATTATAATGAAAAATATGGAATTATTCTAACTAAGGAGATCGTTTTTGATGAATAAGGTTATTATTAATGCTGATGATTTTGGCTTATCTCCAGGGGTTAATCAGGGGATCCTGTATTGTTTTAAGCATCATCTGATTTCCTCTACTACCATTATGTGCAATATGGAATATTTTGAAGATGCATTAGAAATCTATCGTCATAATTCAATCAATGTAGGAGTTCATTTAACTCTTACTGCTGGAAAAGCTTTATTAAAGCATCAATATATTACCGATAAGCAGGGTTATTTTATTAAGCAGGGACAATATAAGAGTTTAGATATGAATCAGGAAGTAGTAGAAGAAATAAAAGCAGAATGGAATGCCCAGATTCAAAAAGCCCTTGATGCAGGGATCAAGGTTACCCATCTTGATACCCATCATCATATGTATATGGCCTATCCTGCCTTGCATGAAGTTATTTATGAATTAGCAAGAAAATATCATCTTCCTATCCGTAATGATCATGTATCCTTGCCTGATAAGCCTGACGATATTCTTGATAGTGATCACTTTATCCGTAATTTTGATGCTCATGCCAAGGACCTTATTGAAGGAAAAGATCATATTGAACTAGAAGAAGGAATCACCGAGATCATGGTTCATCCAGCTTTTGTAGACTATTATCTAATGACTCATTCAAGTATGAATATTGTACGTGCTTCTTCTCTAGAAGCTTTAAAAACAATTGATCAAAGCCAGATTGAACTGATCAGCTATGCTCAGATCTAAAAAGAACGTATGGTTTAAGCCATACGTTTGTTTTTTATTCTTTCATAGGTTAACTGGGTAGCTGTAAATAGAATATTGTACAGTAATTCATCATGATTTTGCCATTCAATCTCTTCAAATAATTGTCCCATCCAGTCCATTAGGATATAATGCATATTTTCTACCTTTGTATCGAGATCCTCTTTATTTTCTAGAGTATTTAATAAATTAAAGGAGGAATCCTTGATATCCTCATCCAGATCATCATATGCATCGATCAGATAGATCCATTTTCCTAAAAGATAAACCAGCTGACTTAACTCTCCAGGATAAGTATCAGAATATCCTTCTAATAGAGCCTGTAGATAGCGACCAAACAGATCCGTTAATTCATCAAAGCTATGATCCATATTTTCATTTAAATACAGTTCATCTAAAATAGCATCCAGTTTAGAGGTATCATATTTCTTTTTATTTTTTAAATAGCCACGATCATGAACCATGATTTTATAGAGAATACGAGCAAAGAAAGAGTGATCATCTAATATATTATCCTTTAACTTATAGATCACCATATGATAATTGATAAAAGCACCATACTTAAGAATAGAAGAGTCTATATACACCTTTCCTTTTTTGAATGGATTAAAAGGACAACGATAAGAATGTAATTCCTCGCTGTCCTTAAATGCGTTTAAAACAATTGCAAGAAAGGTAAGATCGTAGCTTACAAAATAGCGATAAGGAAGACCGTAATCATGCCCAATCTGCTGACATAAGCTGCAATATACATTTCGATAATAGGATGCATCCCTTACTCTTAAGTCTGGTTTGTAGATTCTTACATAACCAAACATCTAGCAGCAACCACAGCAATCTGACATACAGCACATGCAAGAGCAGCAGTCACAGCAGTCATCATGTCTTGGGCCAGGTCCCATAGGTCCTCTAGGTCCAGGTCCCATTGGTCCTCTAGGTCTAGGACCACCCATTCTTGGTCCTCCTCCCATTCTTGGGCCTCCACCCATTCTAGGGCCTCCACCCATGTGGCCACCGCCACCACGACCCATTTTCATAACTCTATCTTTAATTTCACCTAATGCTTCTGAAGATAATGTATTACTATAACCTTCTAGATTTCTTGAAATATCCATTTTAACACCTTCTTTATCAATGACATTATACTACAAACCTTTCAAGAAGTTAATAAAAAGAAGGTATTTATCTACCTTCTTTCATCATTATTTCTTTAAAGTAATAACCTTATAGCAGCGTTCGCATAATTCATCATCATGCATTTCACTTGCATCATAGTAAGCCCAGCATCTAGCACATACATGACCATCGAATTTTTCTACTTTTACATAGCTTGCTTCGTATTCATCTAATCCTTCAGCTGAATCTACTAATTCACACTTAGATACGATAAATAAAGTCTTTAACTGTGCTTCTAATTGTGCTACATCTTTGTATTCATCCTTTAAGCATAATGTTACCTTAGCTTCTAATGATTTACCAATTACTTTATCGTTACGTTTTTCTTCTAATGCTTTTAATACATCTTTTCTTACAGCTAATAACTGATCGAATAATGCTACAGCTTTATCAGCATCCTTTAATACTAATGTTTCTGGAGCTGGTTCTAAAGCAATTGAAGCTGCTTTTTCTTCACCGAAGTCATAGTAATCATGCATTTCTTCTGTAGTAAATACAAGAATTGGTGCATATAAACGAGTAATTGTTTTTAAGATATAGTATAAAACAGTCTGGATTTGTCTTCTTCTTGGATTATCTTCTTCTACGATATAAAGGATATCCTTAATAAAGTCTCCATAGAATGCTGATACTTCATTTGTTAAGAAGTTCTGCATAATGTTGTTAGCTTCAACAAAGTTATAATGATCATAAGCATTCTTTGTATCAGCAACAACCTGATTTAACTTAGCTAACATATAAGTATCTACTAATTCAAGATCATCTAATGCTACTAAGTTTTCTGCCTTAAATCCATTTAAGTTACCATGTAAGAATCTTAATGTATTTCTTACTTTACGGTAAGCATCAGATACCTGCTTCATAATATCATCAGAGATACGTACGTCTGCCTGATATGCAACAGAAGTAGCCCATAAACGTAATACATCAGCACCATATTGGTTAACAACCTTAATTGGATCTACAGTATTACCTAATGATTTAGACATCTTATTTCCTTTACCATCTAATACGAAACCATGAGATAATACAGTCTTATAAGGTGCTACACCATGAGCTGCAACCCCGATAATTAATGAAGAGTTGAACCAACCACGATATTGGTCAGAACCTTCAAAGTATAGATCTACTGGATATGTATTTGTTCTTTCTTTCATTACACCTGTATGAGAAGATCCTGAGTCAAACCATACATCCATGATATCTTTTTCTTTTCTAAAGATACCATTTGGTGAATGTTCATTTGTATATCCTTCTGGCAATAAGAATTTTTCATCCTTTTCAAACCAGATATTTGAACCATATTCTCTAAATAAAGCAGAAATACGTTTAAATACATCAGCATCCATTACTGGAGTACCATCTTCACAATAGAAGATTGGAATTGGTACACCCCAAGTACGTTGTCTTGAAATACACCAGTCACCACGGTCTCTGATCATATTGTAGATTCTTACATGACCGAAGTCATTTAACCATTCAACATTGTCGATTTCATCTAATAATTTTTGTCTGATCTTATCAATTGAGCAGAACCATTGGTCAGTAGCTCTAAAGATAATAGGCTTTTTAGTACGCCAGTCATGTGGGTATGAGTGAGTGATAAATTCTAAGCTTAATAAAGCACCGATTTCATCTAATTTAACTGTTACAGTCTTATTAGCTGTATCAACATGCTGTCCTGCTAAGAATTCCCCTACTTCTTCCATTTCAAGACCATGTTCATCAACTGGACATAATACAGGTAAGTTATATTTCATACCAACATTAAAGTCGTCTACCCCAAAACCAGGTGCAGTATGTACACAACCAGTACCAGCATCATCAGTTACGTGGTCTCCTAAGATAATTAAGATATCACGATCATAGTAAGGAGCTAAACCATAGAATGGATGCTGACAAGTAATATATTCTAATTCAGCACCTTTGTATCTAGCTACGATACCTTGGTTTTCTAATTTGAACTTAGCTAATAATTCATCAACCATTGTTTCTAACATGATTAATTTACCTTTTTCAGTCTGAACAACAGCATAAACAAAATTAGCATTTAAACAGATTGCTTCGTTTCCTGGAATAGTCCATGGAGTAGTAGTCCAGATAACGAATTTTTCATCTCCATCTAATACTCCCTTACCATCTCTTACATCAAATGTAACGAAGATAGTTGGTGATTTAACATCATGATATTCTACTTCAGCTTCAGCTAATGCAGATTCTGATGACCATGACCAGTAAACTGGTTTTAATCCTTTATAGATCAAACCATCTAATGCCATCTTAGCAAATACATCGATCTGATTTGCTTCAAATGAATGATGTAAAGTTAAATATGGATGATCATAATCAGCTAATGTACCAACACGTTTACATTGTTCCATCTGTTTAGCTACCTGCTGATAAGCATATTCTTCACATTTCTTTCTAAAATCTGCTGTAGATAATTCTTTACGGTTAACTCCTAATTTTTGAATAGCTGATTCAATAGGTAAACCATGTGTATCCCAACCTGGGATATAAGGTACATAGTATCCATCTAATTGTTTGTAACGAACAATTACGTCTTTGATTACCTTATTTAACATATGCCCAATATGCATATTTCCATTTGCATAAGGAGGACCATCGTGGAAAGCGAATGGTTTACGATCCTTCATTGCTTCATCAACCTGATGATAAAGATCCATTTCTGCCCATCTTTCAACAAATTTAGGTTCCTTCTTAGGTAAATTTCCTCTCATTTCAAAGCCAGTTTTTGGCATTAATAATGTGTCCTTATAACTATTTGCCATAATTCTATTTCCCCCCTGTTTTCAAATAAAAAGAGACCTCGTAAAAGGACGAGATCTCGTGGTACCACCTTTATTCGCTATAGCTTCTATAGCCTCATTGTTTTAACGCTGCCAGCGTCTATCTTTACTTTTTTCAAGATAGCTACTCCAGAGTGATCCTATATAACCTTCCTTATTCATTTTCACCAGCCATGAACTCTCTACAAATTTCAGCTATATAACTTCTCTTTCATCGTATTTATTCTTCAGTTTCTTCTCCCTGATCAGCAATCTTCTGAGATTCATTGATCAGATAGAATAATTCAGATTCATCAATAGATTTTAATAAATCCTGACTGATCTTTTCAACATCACTTCTAAAAGCAACGGCTTTTTCCTTATATCCTTCAACCTCATTGTTAAGTGTACGGACATAATCTAATGATTCCTTCAGGATCATACTTGCATTTTTCTTTGCTTTTTCAATCAGCTCACTAGCTTCCTTTAAAGCTAATCGAGAGATTTCTTCTTTTGTATTGTCATTGATATTTACTCGATGTTCCAATACGTTCTTTTGGTTTTCTAAATCTTCTTTTTGTCTATTTAAGCTTTCGATTTCAATATTCATTTTTTCAATCTGAAGCTGCATTGTTTCAATAGCGTGGTCTACATCTTTTTTATTGTATCCACCAAAAAGCTGAGTTCCAAACTGTTTGCCCATTCCACTCACCTCGCTTGTATAAGAAATGCAATACTATTATTGCATAAAAATTCTTTTAAGACAATATTTTTTTTGAAAATAACTCAACTATAGGGATCCCATTATCGCACAAACCCAAAAGGCTATAAAATAAATGATAAAAGCAGTCAACAGGATCCCTGCTATTCGTATATAAATATTCTTACTTTTTGAAAATAAGCAGTGATCATAGATTTGCATGTAGTTACATGTAAAGGTAATAGTTGTAGCACCAAAGATCAGGATCATAATTGCAATCGCAATATTTAGCTGTTTTGTATTTACATCAGTTAATAAAAACCACAAGGCTAATAGAAGAATGGATATATAGCCAATTACAGCGATCAGTTTATTGGTAAGCTTCCCACTTCTAAAGCCAGGTAAAGTAAAGTCCTTATGATCTTTAAGGGCATCTTCTACTTTTTCTATTGTTAGATAACGGTTATCAGGATCGATTGCTGTCATCTTTTCAATAATCATCTGATATTTTCCTTTAGCCTTCTTTTCATAGGGAAAACAACCCGTAAGTAAAACATTAAACAGGATCCCAAGAGAATAGATATCACTTCTTGCATCACTTTGTTTAAAGCCAAAATGCTCAGGAGAAGCATAATTTTCTGATCCCATGATCCTTGTATCTCGGTTTTTCTCTCCTACATTTCTGGCAATATCAAAATCAAAAAGATAGAGATCACTCCCATTATAAAAGATATTTTCTGGTTTAATATCTTTATGGATCAATGGAGGGGATAAATGATGAAGTTCTTTTAAAATAGCACACAGCTGTAAGATGATCTGCTTTGCTTCTTCTTCTAAGATTTCATGTTCTTGAAGATATACATCCAATGTAGGATAAGGGATATACTCTTCAATGATCGTTACTTTATCCTGCAAAGCTTCATAATACAGGATATTAGGAATATGACTAATATACACCTTGCTTAATTGTTCAATCACAGCAAGATTAGGGTTTAACAGCTCTTTTTTAATATAATAAAGATGATCGATTTCGGATTTTACCAGTGTAATTCTTTTTTGCCTGCATTCCTTGATCGTATCTAGTTCTATATATGTTTCTAATCTCATAACTTAAAAGAGGCCTAAGGCCTCTTGATCCTATTCTTCTTCTAATGTACTTGTTCCATCAACATCATTAACGTCAATGTTCTTTGGTACATATAAGATAACCTTATCTCCAACAATATAGTAATTACCATCAATTGCAAATACAATACCCTGTAAGAAATCAGTAATACGTTTAGATTGTTCCTTAGGTAAATCAGCTACATTTACGATTGCAGCTTTTCTATTTTTTAAATCAGTACCAATCTTAGTAGCTTCCTGATAAGACTTTGGACTAAAAACTGAAATTGCACAGTCTCTTGATGATGGCAATGGACGATTTCCAGCTTCTCCTCTGCTTGCTTTAGGAGCCTTAGCCTTTACTTGTTTCTTAGGCGCTTCAACTTCTTCTTCCTCTAAGATTTCTTCATCTTCATCTAATTCATCTAAATCAGTTGCAGTGATCCATTCCTTTGCTTTTGTTAATACACCCATATTCTATACCTCACTTATAAAAATATCCTTCAATAACATGATTATTTCCTTTGCTGATCCTATTCGTATCAACAACTTTCACTCTTCCGTGTTTCTTAAATGAAATTATATCATTATTATTACATAAAAAACTATTTTCCACAATAACTTTATGATTTACTTTCACAAATCCAGCAATTATAAACTTATTGACCTCACTTCTAGAAACCTTATAGAAATGAGATAATAAGACATCTAATCTAAGCGAACTTACAAAGAATGTCTTAACTGTATACTCCTGATGTGCTTCAATTTCCTCTTCTGTTTTTTTGATCCTGATTCGTGCATGTCTGACTGAAGTCATTTCATCCTGTAATAAATACTCTAAAGTAGAATCACAGGCAAAAAATACACGTTCATTGACTACGATATCTCCAAACAGTTCACGCTTGATCCCTAAATGAGTCAGGGCACCTAAAACATCTGAATGCTTTACCTTTTCAAACTTTGTAGGATAAATGATTTCATATACCCCTACTTTGAAATCGTCCTTTTCAATTTCAAAATATTCAGGGGCAATAATAGCTCTTGCCATTTCACAATTTACGATTCCCCCATAGGTTTCCACCTTTAAATCGTCATATGAATTTCCTACAGATTCCACAATTTCAATCTGATAAGGGTTCAAAAATTCTGTCACATAGAAGCTCTGCTTGCGTTCAACATTTTCACAGATATCCATCATACGTTTAACGAATTCTTCTTCACCCCTATAATGCATCTCTATATTAGATAAAGTAGCCATAATGCTTACATTTCATCTTCTGTATCAAAGGTAATATTCCCATCTAATCCAATGTTCTTTGGTGTAAAGATAAAAGTATCTTTTCCTAATCTCTTTAAATCACCATCGATTGCATAGATTACTCCACATAAAAAGTCATAAACTCTAATAGACTGTTCCTTTGTCAAGCGGTGAAGATTAACTACTGCACCTTTTCCATTTAATAAAGATACCCCAATTGCACGGCTATCCTTAAATCCTCTTGGTTCATAGATCTGTAAATTACTTTCTACAGAGTTTAATTTCTTAACCACATTACTTGTATCTTTTGATAGTGGCTGTTCATATATACTAGATTTTGGTCTTTCAGTTTCTTCAACTTCTTCGTCAAATTCTTCATCATCAGCTGAAAGCCAACTCAAAATTCCTGCCATAATACATACCTCCTTAATGAAAATATTATACCACAATTCTATATAAATATCATTATTTTTATTGTCATTTCTCGAAAAGCTTAAATTAACTGTTAAAAATCCTATAGAGCTAACTATAGGACTATTTTAGTAAATGTTTTTCAATAAAGTCTGCGATTCCATCTTCATCATTGGAATAATCTGTTACATAATCAGCGATCTCTTTTACCTTAGGGTTTCCATTGCTCATACATACTCCTACTCCACAATCTCTGATCATTTCAAAGTCATTGAGTTCATCCCCAAATACCAGTACATTTTCTAATGTAAGATCATGATTACCAGCTATGATCTCTATTCCCTTTGTTTTTGATAATTCAGGGTTGATAAATTCAAAAAGAATGGGCTGAGATCTTACTCCTCTAAAATATTGAGGAGGATTTTCTTTTACATATTTTTCAATTGCATCGATCACCTCTGGATCAGCCATTCCTAATATTTTATTACATCCTTCTTCTTTGTATTTACTAAGATCACTAACCTCTTTAGCTAAGCCATTATTTCCTGCAATCTTCTTAGCGTATTGATTATCCTCCTGAACGTAGTATATATCACCATCAAAGACCCCCGCTGTTATTTGAAATTTAGCACAATAATCTTCTAAAGCTTCCTTTACAGCCTGTGGAGTCAGTAAATAGGCATTTCCAAAACGGTTAAGTGGATAATCATCATACATTCCACCATTAAATCCCATTAAGATATCACAGTCTTCCTGTATTCCCCATTCTATAATTCTTTTTCTTACTCCTGCTAAGGTTCTTCCCGTTGCGATTCCAAACATAATTCCCTGTTTTCTTAGCTTATGGATCGCCTCTTTTGTTTTTGGGGTTATGATCTTTTCACTATTTAACAGTGTTCCATCTAAATCGCATAATACGATCTTAATCTCCTTCATTTCCATCACCATTTCAATTATAACATGCTTATTCTATAGATAAAAAGAAAAATCCCCATTTTTATGGGGACTTCGTTAATCTTCCATTTTAAAGGCTTTTTCTACAGCATGAATCATAGCAGCTCTTACGCCATCATCTTCCATACTTGAGACTCCACGGATCGTAGAACCAGCTGGTGAGCATACCTGATCCTTTAAAACACCAGGATGCTGTGCAGTTTCTAACATTAATTTAGCAGATCCCAGCATCATCTGAGCAGCGATCTGGTAGGCCTGATTTCTTGGTACACCATATTTAACTCCTGCATCTCCTAAGGCTTCAAGAATCACAAACATAAAGGCTGGACCACAGCCACTTACTGTTCCTGCTACCCCGATTAAATGAGCTGGCAAAACAACTGCAGTTCCTAATGAATCAAATAAGCCTTTGGCAAAGTCATATTCTTCCTGATATAAGGTACCATCAGCTTCTATAATTGCCATTCCCTCTCCTACTAGACAAGGAGTATTAGGCATAATATACTGATGTCTTGTGGAAGGTAAAAGAATATCATTGTATTTTACAAAGTTCCATCCTAAAGCAATAGAAATAATTCCTTTATTTGCTAATGCTTCTTTATTTCTTTCCACAAATCCTTCAACATGATAAGGTTTGATCGCTACTAATAATAGATCGATGCTTTCCACTAATTCCTTTTCACTGTTAGTTTTATGGATCCCTTTAATGGCATCCATTTTGCTTTCATCAAGGTCATAGGCATAGATTTCTTCTGCCTTTAAATACCCGTTAGCAATGCCTCCTTTAATAATGGCACTACCCATGTTTCCAAGTCCAATAATTCCTAATTTCATATGTTTTATCCCCCTATATATTGATTGAACCAGTTCATCATTTCAGTTAATCTTCTGATACGATGTTTAGGTTTTCCCCCTCTTGATAATTCATGGTTTTCTCCATGGAATATACACATTCTTGCCTTACATCCATTTAAAATAAGTGCCTGATACATCTGATAGGCATCTGCCTGATAGCATCTGTAATCTTCATCTGATTGAATAAATAAAGTTGGCGTAGTGGCATTACATGCATATTTAAGTGGTGAGTGGAACCACATTTTTTCTACATTACTCCAAGGCGTAGCCATTGTCTGTTTCATATTATGATAATAACCAATATCTGTGGTAAGTGATTTGGATACATAATTTGAAATAGATCTCTGTGATACTGCAGCCTTGAATCTTGAGGTATGACCAATGATCCAGTTAGTCATATAGCCTCCATAGCTTCCTCCAGTTACCCCTAATCGATTTTCATCGATCTGTGGGATCCTTTCAAGAACAACATCTACAAAATCCATTATATCCTGATAATCGATCACACCCATCTTGCCATAAACATCTGCAAAACGATTTCCTCTACCATCACTTCCCCTTGGATTGGTAAAGAAAACAAAATATCCTTTTGAAGCCATCAGCTGATATTCAAAATCATAGATATCCCCACTGGCAACCTTAGGTCCCCCATGGATCTCTAGGATACCAGGATATTTCTTTTGTGGATCAAAGTCAAATGGATAGATCACATATCCTTCATAATCAAAATCCCCTTTTGTATAAGTAACAGGAACTGGTTTAGACCAACCCAGCTTTTCATATTCCTTGCCAAAGTCAGTCAGCTTTTCTATAGCACCACTTTCTAAGCAGACATAGATTTCCTGTAAATGTTCATCCTTCATGCCAATAAAATAGATCTGATCTCCAATAGCAAGATTATCTACACATCCTTTAAAGTTAGTGATCCTGCTTAATGGTTCAGTAAATGAGAAGCTATAAATATCTGCATGTGAATAGGAAGTAAGAGTAGTATAGATCCTGTTATCTTTTACCTCAAAGCTGCTTCCTCCCACAAGTCTGCAGTCTGTTCCTACCTTAGAAGCAAAGCTTGTATCATAATCATAACAGAATACAATATCTCCCTTATCATAATAGAAGATCTCAGGATTCTTATTGAATTCATATTTCTGTGAATCATGTCCAATGATCATCAGACGATCTTCAATGTAAGCTATATGATGAATACTTAAGCGGTGATCAAGTAAGCATTGTGCTTCAATGGAAGGTAAGGATACCTGATACAGGGAAGAAGTCTGATCATCCATGAGTGTATATTCATGACCAAAGAAATAGATCTCATGATCATGAATACAGTAATCCTGTACATCCAGATATTCAGGAGACAGCTTAATAAAGCTTTTTCCATTAAATAGATATAATGATTTTCTTAGCTTATTGATAAATCCGCGACCGTTCGCTACATATGGCAGTTCATCTACTACCTCATAATCCTTCTCCTCTGCTTTTAATCGATCGATTTCTTCTTTTTTCTCACTTAATAGATAATCTTCATAGCTGATATCATTAACAGCAATTAAAAGGTAGGTATCATCCTCTAATTTTTTGATTTTACTTACATTTGCTGGAATAGTAAATAAAGGAGTTGCTTCTCCACCCTTTAATGACATTGTATAAAAGCTTGTTCCTTTGCTTTGATCACGTTTACTCATAAAAAGGATATGACTATCATCTATAAAATCAAAGTAACGATCACTATTAGATGAGGTCAGCTGTATATTTTCTTTACTATTGGTATCATACATATACAGATTATAATCATATCCACTTAGATCACTGTTCATATTTGCTTTAGTATAAACAAGATAATGATCTCTAAATTTTAAATTTCCTAGATAATGTTGTTTTTGTATATCTTTGATTTCCATATTCTCCTCCTAAAACAAAGAAAGAGCCATAAGGCTCTTTTTATGGTTAAATACTTTATTTTCTTGATTGTAAGAATGCTGAGAATTCATCATCATCGTCATCATTATCGATTACACGGCTTCTATTTCCAGGATTTCTAGAAACAGCACCCTGTCTTCTTTGAGGAGCAGCTGGTGCTTCTTCAGGAGCAGCTTCATTTTCAAAACCAGTAGCAATAACTGTTACGATTACTTCATCTTCTAAGTCTTCGTTAATAGCTACACCAAAGATTGTATTTAAATCATTTCCAACTTCCTGAGTAATTACCTGAACTGCAGTATCAGCATCATATAATGAGATATCTTCTCCACCAGTAACATTGATGATTGCATCAGTTGCACCAGAAATAGCGATTTCTAGTAATGGCGATGAGATAGCCATTTTAGCTGCCTGAGCTGCACGGTCTTCACCAGAAGCCATACCAATACCGATCAATGCTTTACCACGGTTTGCCATAATAGACTTAACATCAGCAAAGTCAAGGTTGATAAATGCAGGGATCGCAATTAAGTCAGTGATTGTCTGAACTGCCTGTCTTAATACATTATCAGCTTCTTTAAATGATTCTTTTAAAGGTCTATTTCCAATGATTTCTAATAATTTATCGTTAGAAACAATAATAATTGAATCAACGTTCTTTTGGAATTCCTCAATACCAGCAATTGCCTGTTTAGAACGTCTTGGTCCTTCAAAACGGAATGGCTTAGTAACAACCCCAACAGTTAAAGCACCTAAATCTTTAGCAATCTTAGCAATAACTGGAGCTGCACCTGTACCAGTTCCACCACCCATACCAGCGGCAACGAAAATCATATTTGCACCCTGTAATGCATTACGGATTTCTTCTTCAGATTCCTGAGCTGCTTTACGACCAACTTCTGGATCTCCCCCAGCTCCTAATCCTTTAGTTAATTCTTTTCCAATTACGATTTGGTTATCTACATCAATTGTTTTTAAAATTTGAGCATCTGTATTAGCTACATAGAATTCAACACCCTGTACACCAGAATCAACCATTCTGTTAACAGCGTTGCATCCTCCACCACCAACACCGATTACTTTGATCTTTGCTACATTTGTATCCATTATTACATCCTCCTATTATTCCTCATCGTCTTCTGCGGTTAATTTTGTTACTAATGATTTTATTTTATTTTCACTCTGAGTTTTAGTTAAACCCTTTAGTCTTAACGAAACTGTATTTGATGTATCTGGCATATCTACTGAATATCCCATATCATCAAAAATAATCTTACGATCAAGTAAGAAGTAGATCATTCCAAGATTATTGACATAACTCATATCTCTTACTCCGATCTTTTGTGGTCGATAGGTTTCTACTGGTACTCCAAGTACTCTGGAAGCTACCTCTTCAATTCCTGGAAGCTCTCCTCCACCACCAATAATATGGATCTTCTTATCTTCTAATGATCCGACCTTCTTTAATTTATCAGCGATTTTTCCCATTAAAACCTCAACGCCTTCAATTAAAACCATAGCCAGATCACTCTTACGATAAGTCATCTTTGTATCTTCATTTTCTACTACAGCAACAATATCCTGGTCTGTTGCTTCCACTTTGCAGCTTCCGTATTTGATCTTATATAGATCAGCCTTGCTTTCTGTGATTGACCATTTAGCAGCAATTCTTCTGCTAAGATCAGCACTACCGCTATTAATTACACGGATATACTGCAGGAACCCATTTTCAAAGAAAGAAATGGTAGAAGTATCATTTCCAATATCTATTAAAACAGCACCGTTAAATAATGATGCTTCATCAAATGCTTCCTTTGCTCCAGCATAAGAATTAATACAAACTTCAATAACTTCTAATCCACTACCTTCTACTACCCTCAGGTAAGGATAAAATACCGATTTAGCTGATGTGATAATAAGCGCATCTACTATAACGGTAGAAGCCTTCTTTCCAACAGGAATCTTTTCTGCTTCAACACTATCGTATTTATATTTAACAGGAATATAGGTAGCAACCTGTTCATCTTTTCCTTTGTCGATCTTAGCAGCCTCCTTTAAGGCTTTTAAGATATCATTAGATGTAATGATCTTGTCTTCTGTTAATTTTTTAGAAGAACCACTACTTGCATAAATATGACATTGATTAGCTGGAATATTAAGTAAAACCTTAGTGATTGGAGCTTTTAGATCCTCATTTGCATCTTCGATCAATACTTTAAGATCTTCTTTAGCTGCTTCAGGGTCTACAATTATTCCCTTTTCAATTCCATGTGATGGTACCTTTTTGGCATATAATATATGAAAATCTTCGTTAATTACTTCTGCTACAACTAGCTTTAGGGTTGATGAACCAAAATCTAAACTTGCATATACTTCTTTCAAGTCACAAACCTCCCTAGTCTATAATCATTTATATTCTATATCATATCACAAATTTCCCATAATTAAAACAATTTAATGTGATATGTAAAAAAAATTTTGGAACTTGAAAAAAGGCAAAAAGAACAATCTTTTTACCTATTTATTTCATATAAATATTATTTCCGATAAAATCAAAATAGGTCTTATCTGGATTTTCAGAAATAAGATTATTATAGCTGTTTAATTGATCAACCATGTCTCTTAGACGAACATTGATCGTTCTGCCATCGCTGGTAGTGATCGTGATCTTACCTGGATCCCCATCTTCATCACTATAGGAAATATCAGAAAACTGAGAACGGATCGTTTTGGAGATCTTCGCATACTTTGTGGCAAAAGCCTCCAGATCTTCTCCAAAGTTGGAACAGCATGGAAAGGTCTGAATCTTAGAGATCATTGTATCATCTAAAAGATCTCCAATGCTTCCATCTGCATAGATCAGCTTATAGGTTCCACTATCCTTGCTGAATGCAATGATTTCATCTTCTTCTATTTCTAGTACTAAACCTTCTATAATATTCTTTTTGATCTTTACAGAAGCTACTCCTGGAAGAGCAGTAATTTCACTATTAAGCGTATTTTTAGAAACAAGAACTCGGATATCTGTAGTTTCTAGATTGATTGCATTACGAATAGTAGCAGTGCTGACATATTTGTTTCCTGTGATCGTAATTGTCTGCAATGTGCAATAATCAGAATTATAATACAATCCTGTTAGAAATAAGGCAAAGATCACAAAGGTGATCAGAAGTGCCTTTTTTCGTTTTCTTCTTTCAAATTTACGGCGATGTATCTCTCTAGGATCATTGTCATATTCATTAATGGCATAGCTGTTTTCTTTTTTCTTTTTTAAGCTCACCAGTTCATCATCCTCACTTCAGTATGTAAATCAATATCATAAGTTTCTTTTACACGCTTTTGAATCAGGGTAATCAGATCTAAGATATCTTTACTTGAAGCATAGCCAGTATTAATAATAAAGTTAGAATGTTTAGGTGATACCTGGGCATGCCCTATCGTATATCCTCTTAAGCCACAATCATCGATTGCTTTCCAGGCAGGCATACTCTCTGGATTTCTAAAGACGCTTCCTGCACTAGGCTTATCAATAGGCTGAGTTTCTTTACGCTTTGCTTTACGTTTATTCATAACTTCTCTAATTGCTGTTTTTTCGCCTTTTGCTAGCTTTAATCTAACATGTAAAAGTAAATACTCCTGTTCCTGTAAAATGGAATGACGGTAAGAAAAATGCATATCTTCTTTATTTAAAGTAAGAATATTTCCCTTCTGATCCATTACAGTTGCTTCTTCAAAAACATTAGCTATTTCACTCTTATAGGCTCCTGCATTCATAAAGATAATTCCTCCCATACTTCCTGGGATCCCTGAAGCAAATTCTAATCCAGTTAAGGAATGATTGGCAGCCTGTGAAGCAAGTAAAACAATACTTACCCCAGCATCACATTCCACATATTCCCCATGGAAAGAATAATTTTTAAAATACTTATTCAGGCATAGTACAATTCCATCGTATTCCTTATCCCCAAATAATACATTTGAACCTCTACCGATCATGTAGTAAGGAATCTCATTTTCTTTGATCAGCTTCATACAGTACTGTAATCCTTCAATACTCTTAACCTCTACAAATAAACGAACAGGTCCTCCTACTTTATAGGTCGTATGCTTATACATTGGCTCATATTCGAATAGATCTCCAACATCCTTTTCTTTGAACTTTTCAATTAATTCTTCAAACATTTTCTATTCTCCTATCAGCTTGCAGATCAAAGCATCCATCTTTGGACAGGCATCAGCCTTTCCACAGATCTTTGCATTCTTTTCTAATGATTCAATTACCTGATCATCTGCTAAGGTTTCATCGATCATATCTACGATTGCCTGCTTAGTCAGATCCTTTTCCTTGATCATCTTAGCAGCTCCCTTATCTACTAATTCCATCGCATTAAATTCCTGATGGTTAGCTGCTACATATGGGCTAGGAATAATGATCATAGCTTTACCTAAAGCACATAATTCAGCCAGGGTAGTAGCTCCAGCACGAGTAACAACAAGATCTACCTCCTGTAACAAAGAAGGCATATCATCAATATATGGAACCAGCTGTACATTTTCAGGTACATGGAGATCCTTCATCTTATCATATCCATTTTTACCAGTAGCAAAAATAATATTGTAATCCTTATCCCCAAAGGAACCAATTGCTTCCTTGATGACTTCATTTACAGTACCTGATCCTAGTGAACCCATTACGATCAGAACTGTTTTCTTAGCATCATCAATATGATACTGTTCCTTGATATTTTCATTTTTCACAGCATTGACTACTGCAGTAGCACGTGGATTTCCCAACAGCTGAGTTTTATCCTTAGGGAACTGTTCATAAGCTTTATCATAGCAGCAAACTATTGAATCAACATGCTTGATCAGAATTTTATTTGTTAAACCAATAATAGAATTCTGTTCATGGATCATTGTTTTGATCTTCAGCATACTAGCAGATAAAACAACACTGGCTGATACATACCCACCAAAGCCAATCACGATATCTGGTTTAAACTCTTTACAGATCTTTCTTGTTTTACTAAGTGATAAAACAAATTTAAATAGAGCCTTTAATTTACGTAATGGATTTCCTGATAATCCCATTACATCTACTCCTTTATATGGATATCCCATCTGTGGAATAACCTGTGATTCTAATCTATTCAATGTTCCTACGAACATAACCTCTACATTTTCATGATGTTCCTGTAAATATTGACATAAGGCTACAGCAGGATATAAATGTCCACCTGTTCCTCCAGTTGCAAATATAACTCTCATAAATACACCTCATTTCTCAATCATTATACCATATTTTCAAAAAAGACAAATATCTAAATAGGAAAAAGAAAAAAAGATAGCCTGCTGCTATCTTTATAAGTTATTTACAATATCCTTGAAGACTCTACCACGCTGTTCATAGCCAGTAAATTCATCATAGCTTGAGGTACTTGGAGAAAGTAATACTACATCTCCCTTTTGAGCTAATTCATAGGCCTTTAAAGTCGCTGCCTTAAGGTTTTCACAGTAAATGGCATTATCGATCTCATTTACAAAACGTTTACCAGCAACCCCAAAACAGATATTGATCTTTGAATGCTTAGAGTATTCATTTAATTCAGCCATATCTAATCCTTTATCAAAACCACCTAATAACAGGATCAATGGTTCAGTTGTAAAGGATTTAACAGCAATAATAGTAGCATCTGTATTTGTTGCCTTAGAGTCATTATAGTATTTTACACCATTCAATTCTCTAACAAATTCAATACGATGTTCAACCCCACCAAAATGATCGATCACATCTTTAATTGTAGATACCTCTACTCCCATTGTTAAGCAAAAACCAATAGCGATCAGTACATTTTGAACATTATGCTTTCCAACCAGCTTTAAATTAGTTAGATCATAAACTTCCTTACCAAAAGCAAATACCTTATTTTCCTTTACACTAATATCAGCATCCTTCATATAAGAGAATGTAACCATCTTAGCTGAGGTTGGATATTTTCCAACATATTCCTGACATACAGGATCATCATTATTGTAAAGATAAGTATCATTACTATCGCAGTTTTCATAAATATTTGTCTTAGATGCATAATATTCATCTAAAGAAGCCATATAATCTAAATGATCAGGTGTTAAATTGATAATAGTTGAAACTTCTGGTTTAAATTTTTCAATATTTAAAAGTTGGAAGTTAGACATTTCTAATACTACATAATTTCCTTCTGATTCTAATAGATTATTGTTTAAAACAACTTCACAATAAGGAATACCAATATTCCCTGCCACAAAGGTATTTGGATACTGTTTCTTCATAATTTCATAAACTAAAGTAGTAGTGGTTGTCTTTCCATTTGTTCCAGTGATAGCTAAATAATGCTGAGGCTTAGCAACCTGGAAGCCTAATTCAATTTCTGTATAGATAGGAATCTTTCTTTCCTGTAAGCGAAGGATAAATGGCATTCTGTATTTGATTCCTGGATTTTTAACGACAAAGTCAAAATCTCTTTCAAATAATTCATCAGGATGTCCCCCAGCGATCACTTCAACACCAAGTTCCTTTAATTCATCTAAACAGTCGATTTTTTCTAGAGGCTTATATTCATTAACTGTAACCTCTGCATCTAATTTTCTTAATAATCTTACAGCAGCTAAACCACTTTTAGCCAGCCCTAATACTAATACCTTTTTTCCTGTTAACATACTATAATACTCCTAAAATAACGCCTAAGATGGCAAAGATAAATTCTACGATCCAGAATACGATTACTACCTGAGTTTCAGACCATCCGATAATTTCAAAATGGTGATGCAGTGGAGCCATCTTAAAGATTCTCTTACCAGTTGTTTTAAAGGATACAACCTGTAAAATAACAGATAGAGTTTCCACAACGAACATTCCTCCAACAATGATCAGTAAAATTTCCTGGTTTGTAAATAAAGCTAAGGTAGCTAAAACTCCCCCTAAAGCAAGAGAACCTACATCCCCCATAAAGATCTGAGCTGGATGATGGTTAAATACTAAGAATCCAATTAAAGCACCGATAATTGCCATTCCATACATAGAAATTGCAAGGTTCTTAGATAATAAACCAAAGATTACAAAAGGAGCGATAGCAATCATTGATAAACCTGTTGCTAATCCATCTAGACCATCGGATAGATTTACACCATTGCTGGTTGCCGTAAACATAAAATAAACTAAGACTGGATACAGGATCCCTAAATTAATATCGGCATGGAAAACAGGAATCGTAATAGTTGTATCAAATCCTGGTACTGTAGCTCTGGCAACCAAATAGAAAATAATCGCTAGAACAGACTGCAGAGCATATTTCCATTTTGCAGGTAATCCTTTATTTGAATGTCTGACAACGATCAGCCAGTCATCTAAAAAACCAATTGCTCCATAACCTACAAATGCCAAGGTAATTAGGTTAACTACTGGATTTGTAAAGTTAGAAGGATAACAGATGTATACTGCGATAACAGCAGCTAATATAAATACTAAACCACCCATTGTAGGTGTTCCATTTTTCTTTTTATGGCTTTCAAGTCCTTCTTCTCTTTCGACCTGACCAAATTTTAAAGCATGCAGCTTTGGGATAAACTTAGGCATAAGAATTACTGTTAAAGCAAATCCTACAACAAAGCTAAAAATCATTTTTAAAAAGTCCATGATTAAAACCTCCTCTTACGTGTCTAACTATAACACAAAACAAAAAGCTAGTCAAACGCTTATGACTAGCTTAGGCTTACAATAATCGCAGTATTTTCATCTACCATATAGCCTGATGGATAACTTTGAGCAAGACAGGTACCTGTACCATCGCAGGTAATGTTCAATCCTGCTAAAGAAGCATAGGTAGCGATCTCTTTTCTTGTCCATCCAGTAAAGTTTGGCAGGTAGATATTTGTACCATCTGTCTTTAAGAATATACGAGAGGTAGTAGTGATCGTTTCTCCAGTAGCTGGGTACTGATCAACGATGGATGAACCATCCCCAATCACAACAGGGGTAATACCTGAATAGCTTAAGACATTCTTACTGTAATCGACCGTATGATTTCTAAAATTCATCATTGTATATTCAAGAGCGGAACCATTGCTGACAATTTCCCCATAACCATGTACAGCATTTAGGGAAGTACGGACAAGAGTCTGAACCATTTCAGCGAAATCACCATGGTGAACAGATTCTGCCCCCTGAACTCCACAGATCAGAACAATTTCAGGGTTTTCAGCAGGAGCTAAGGCAGCAATCGTATAGTTATAGATTCCTGAATCATATCCTTTACCATCCACCCAGATCTGCCCAGTACCAGATTTACCAGCTAAAATAACATCATCCATAGCGTATTGAGTAGCAGTCCCCTTTAAGCCATCATTAATAACGTTAACCATAATAGACATAATATAGTTCATAGTTTCTGGTGTAAAGATCTGTTCACTCTTTTGAGTAGAAGCTTTATAAACTACCTCTCCAGTATCTCCATCTAGAACGTAATCTACTAAATATGGTTCTACAATACATCCATTATTGGCAAATGTACTATAGGCTCTTAACAGGTGATAAGGAGTCCATGTAGAAGACTGTCCAAATCCAGTCATAACGTAGTCGACATGGGAGTTATCAATATTAGAAACCCCAGAGGTAACTGGAATTCCATCTAGATCAAACGATTTCCAGTAGCCTAATTTTTCATAGGTCTCTCTTAAATGATCCTCAGAGATAAAACGATCAACCAGGTTACAGATAGCAACGTTGGAAGATCTGACTAACCCTTCATCATAGCTGATATCTCCCCAACCAGGACGATACCAGTCATTGATCTTAGTTCCATCAACAGTATAGTTACCTGAACGATAGGTCTGTCCAGTTGGATATTCTCCATTATCCATTGCTGTAGCGTAAACGAATGGTTTTACTACAGACCCACATTCATAGGCATAGTCAGTATTAAAGTTCAGGGTAATATTCTCCAAATTGTTTAAGTCAAAAGTTGGAGCTGAAGCCATACATAATATTTTTCCAGTATGAGCTTCCATTACCATAGCCCATACATAATTGATTTCATCTCTTTCAATCAATTTTTCCATATAAAGCTCAGCTTCCTGCTGGACAGATGTATTGATCGTTAAATATACATCGTCCCCTTCATCTGCATTTACTTTATTTGTGATCCCATCAGGTAGAGTATAACCATGAGAATCATAGTAGGAGGTTTCTGAACCATCTACCCCACTTAGATAATCATTATAGGAAAGTTCGATTCCTGAAGCTCCGATCAGCTTAGTCTGATCCACATCATCTTCAGCATAGTTGCAGTATCCTAATACATGAGCGGCTAAGGTGCCATATTTATAGTTTCTTGTAGTTACTTCTTCAAAATCGATCCCTGGCAGGTTTAATGCTTCAATACGATTCTTTTGGGCATAGGTTAATTTTCCCCCTACATAGATCTGGTAGATTCCAGTAGGATACTTTTCAGGATCATCATATTTTGTATAATCCAGGATGTCAGTCAGTTCTTGTTCATCAAGACCTATAATTGGGGCTAACTGACTTGCATATTCGGCTGCATCTGTAACATAAGCAGGTAATTCAACCTGATTTCCATCCTCATCATAACTCCAGTAGGTACGATCATGAGTTAAGTAGGCAACCATTTTATAGGTGGTTACTGATTCCCCCAGAATCTCATTATCACTAGAATAAATAGTGCCACGAGAAGCATAGATTGGATGAACATCCATTCCTCTTCCTGTGGCATATGGTGATTCAGCGATATTGGCACGAGTAAATAAGGTTACTCCTGTTACAGCTAAATACGCTACATTAGCGATCAAGGCGATAAAAGCAAGAGCAAAGACACCAGCTAGAAATAACATTCTTGTTCTGTCTTTCATCTTTATCTTCTTCTTTCTTATTAATTTTGTGAATCTTTTTCTACCTGTACATAAGCAGTAACTTCAGAGTTATTACAGTAGTAGTATCCTCTTGATTCTGCTACCATCTTTAAGTAAGAAAGATCAGTTTTCTTTTCAATACTTAAATTTAAGGCATTGATATTATCCTGAGATAATTTGATTTCATTTTCAATCTGCTGTGATTTGATATTTAATTCGGTATCCTTTGAATCAATATAAACGGTACCGATAAAGTAGATTACTAATGTCATTAAAAATACTAAAATAGATCTAATTTCAAATTTAGAAATTTTAACCTTTTTCTTTTTCTGATTCATTTCACTTCACCCTTTCTATTACTCTTAATTTAGCCGAGTGGGAACGATGATTTTCATCTAATTCCTTCTGACTGGCAGTGGTTGCTTTTCTATTTACTAAACGGTAGCTTGGCATCAGATGTTCAGGAATAACTGGAACATTTGGCAAATCAGGCACTGTTGTTCTTTCTTTGTAGGTTGATTTACAGATGCGGTCTTCTAGAGACTGGAAGGTAATTACACTTACTCTTCCCCCTACATTCAACATATCTAAAGCATCATTTAAAGCTACTTCAAATACTCTTAATTCATCATTGACAGCTACTCTTAAGGCCTGGAAGGTACGCTTAGCGGGATGACCACCTGTTCTTCTGTTTTTAGCAGGAATACCAGCCTTGATCAGTTCCACAAGTTCAAAGGTTGTTTCAATCGGCTTTTGAGCTCTGGCTGTTTCAATTTTTCTTGCAATACTTTTAGCGAATTTTTCTTCTCCATATTTAAATAAGATCCCTACCAGCTGTTCATAGCTGTATTCATTAACGATCTTATAGGCATCTAACTCCTGTCTGATATCCATACGCATATCTAAACGAGCATCAGAATTATAAGAAAATCCACGATAATCTTCATCAAACTGTGGTGAGGATACGCCAAGATCAAATAAGACCCCATCCACCTTTTCTACTCCAAGTTCATTCAATCTTTCCTTTAGATGAACGAAATTAGAATCAATAATAGTAAAATTGTCAGAAATCTTTTCCAGTCTGCTTCTAGCAGCGTTGATTGCTTCCTGATCCTGATCAAAGCAATATAGATGTCCAGTGGTTAATTTAGATAGAATAATTGAGCTATGTCCTCCACCCCCAAGGGTACAGTCAACATAGATTCCGTCTTCTTTGATATTTAAGCCATCAGTAGCTTCATTCAATAATACTGTTACATGTTCAAACATAGCTAATCCTCATCCTTAAATGCACTTTCTGCAACACTTTCATATTCATCCTCATGTTCATCGTAGAAGCTGTTCCATTTTTCTTCATCCCATATTTCAATACGATCAATGGCTCCAAGGATCAGACAGGATTTCTTCAATTCAGCTAATTGAATCAGATTGCCAGGCAGATTAATACGTCCCATTTTATCGATTTCAGCTTTCTTTGTATTTACTGAAAACATACGGATATATTGTCTGGCTTCCTTATTAGAATCCTTTAAGGTCTTTAAACGATTGAAGATATTCATAAAGTCTTCTTCCGAATAAACAGAAAGACATCCTTCAAATCCACGAGTTACATAAACGACAGAACCCAATTCATCTCTAAATTCAGCAGGCATTGTTAAACGTCCTTTGGCATCCAAATTATGTTGATAACTACCAATAAACATCTTAACATCACCCACCTTTCAACACTTTAACCCTAATTTCGACAAATTTATACACCTATTATAACTATTTTCGTGTCAATATACAATGATTTAGACAAAAAAAATAAAAATGATCAAATGCTTCTAGGCTTTCAAAAGGGCAAAAAAAAAGGAGTGACATAAGCCACTCCAATTGTGATATTATCCTAGTACTTCTTTAAATACTCTTAAGACATTCTTATAGAAGATCTTTTCAATTTCTTCTTCACTAAAGCCGTTTTCTCTTAATCTGTTTTCTAACATAGACAGCTGAGATGCATCCTTCATTTCTAGATTTTGAGAAATACCATCAAAATCACTACCTAACCCAAGACAGTCCACACTACCAGTCAGGTTCTTAACATATTTAGCGTGTTTAACCATATTATCTACTGTAGACATAAATCCTGTGCGATCTTCTGGAGGTACTTCAAGGAAGTCAGAGGCATAGTTGATTCCCATTACCCCTCCACGTTTATTTAATGCAAGGATCATTTCATCTGTTAAGTTACGAACATGATTACATTGACCTCTGGCATTTGAATGAGATGCGATAAATGGTTTAGTTGTATGATTATATACATCCCAGAACCCACCATCTGATAGATGTGAAACATCAATAATAATGCCTAATCTTTCCATTTCCTGGATCATTTCAATTCCAAAAGGAGTTAAACCCTTAGGGTTAGGAATTGTTGTATCTGCTTTAGTACGATGATTTTCCCCTGGCTTGATCATTAGATTTGGTTCCCCAATTCCATTTTCAAAGTTCCATGTTAAGGTCATCATTCTTACTCCTAAACGATAAAGATTACGCAAGAAACGAAGATTACAGTTACATACAGCACCCTCTTCACAGGATAATAAAGCTGACATTTTACCTTCCGCAAGATTTTGTTCAATATCACTTCCTGAATAAGCGATCTTGATCTTATCCTGATTCTTTTCTAGTTCATTATAGAAAACATCGATCATTTCATTACAGATTTCAAAGGCATTCTCTACTCCCCCTAAATAAACGAACATCGCAAAGGTCTGACATAGATAATCTCCCTTTTCCATTTTTTCAATACTGATATTACAATCACTGCTTCTTAATTCTGTATTTTTTCCATCCCTTTGATCATGGTATAATTTCATGATCGTATCACAATGCATATCAATTACTTTCATTTGTATATCCTCCTAGTAATATAATTATTATACGCTTTATTTACAAAGAAACAAACAAAAAAAGCAGCCATAATGGCTGCTTATAAACAATCAATACGATGCAAGAATTATAAAACTTTCTTGTTATCATAGTAACCGCATTTACCGCAAACTCTATGTGGTTGAGTATATTCACCACAGTTAGGGCAAACGATTAGTGTTGGTGCGATTAACTTATCATGTGTTCTTCTTTTTCTTTTTGCTGTTTTTGAAACTCGTCTAAATGGTACTGCCATGTTGATATCCTCCTAATTTTTATCTTTAAAAAATTCTGTTAATTTTGCTAATCTTGGATCAATATAGTCATCGTTTTTCTTATATTCATCCTTCGATTGAATAATACTCCATCCATCCCCAGAAGTCTTCACATTGGAATTTTCCTTCACTACTCTTAAAGGTACTTCAACAATAATGTTTTGGAAAATAATTGGGGTAAGATCAACAACGCCCTTTCTAGCCTCATGAACATCATCTTCATCAGGTGAGGGTTTTACAAAACTAAAAATTTCTGTTGATGAAGTCTCAAATGGATATGGAACTTCTTCATTTGTATAAGCATCAGGAACGATCATTGTCCCTGTGATTTTCAAATCAACATATAATCGATTCTCCTTAGGAATAAAGCGGCCCCTACCAGTGACATGAACAGTCTCTACATCAATTAGATTGCTGACTTGTTCAAAGGCCTCACTTTGGAATTTCAGATCATCTTCAAAATCATATGTGTAATCTTTCTGCTTCAAAATCCATTGCAAATTCCATTTCAAAACAATCACCTCAACTAGCGCAAAATAGATTATATAGATTTTTGTTTGAAAAGTCAACATAAAAATATATACCTATTCCACCACATGCATTATATCACAACTAAAAAATATTTCAATAACATGATTGAATTGTTTTTATTTTTTTATAAAGCGTGATATAATGGGGATAATTTATTGGAGGATACCTATGAAAAAATACATTAAGCCCTATATGAAAAGACCTATTTATGAAAAAATCGCAGTAAGGATCTTAATTGCTTTAGTTCTTGCCTGCTTCTATAATATCTATATTTTCAAAAAATTCGTGATCAATGCAACCTTTTTTAACTATCCTATGCTTTCCTTTGGTTGTATTTGTCTGATGCTTGGATGGTTCAATTATTTAAAGTTTGATGGGATCAAGATCAATTTAAATATTGATCAGCATAATCGTGAAAAAAAGAAAAATAGAAAGAAAAAACATAAAAACAAGGGAATGATGGACTATACTGATGAAGAAATCAGAGAAGATCAGGAGCTTCTGGAGGATGAAAAGACTGTATGTAATATGGTAGCCAATCTTGTGGGTGGATTTATTATTGTAATTCCTTCTCTAGTTTTATTAGTCATTGAACTGTTAAGATAAAAAAGGTTATTGGATCAAACCAATAACCTTTTTATTATGAAATAGTAATTGTTTTTGTGCCGATGGTATATTCTACCCCACTGCCTACATTGACTGCTTTAATGGTTACAGTCTGACTTCCTGTTAGAGTAGTTGTGAAATTTCCACTAAAGCCATGACTTCCTGTAATGCCATAAGCATTATTAACGTCCGTTCTTGTCTCATTTGCAGTTAATGTACCTAGGCAGGTTGAACCAATATAAACCTTGATCTGAATAGATGTACTAGGACTATCTTTATCAAAGGCCCATCCAGTAACTCTGATTGTCTTAGAAGCATATAAATAACAATTATCTACACATCCAGTTGGATTGTAGTTTGTAGTATAGCTTGTAGAAGCAGCGCTGATCGTTACGGACTTAGAGGCTATCTGATATTCTGTTCCAGTTCCTAGATCTACCGCTTTAATAATCACAGTCTGTGTTCCTGTTAATGAGGTAGACAGTGTTCCTGAATAACCATGACTTCCTGTAATGCCATAGGCTGTATTTACATCAGGTCTTGAGGTATTCGCTGTTAAGGTTCCTAGACAGGTTGAACCAATATAAACCTTAATTTGAATTGATTCACTAGAGCTGTCTTTATCAAAGGCCCATCCTGATACCTTGATCGTTCCTGATGAAGGACTTGAGATAGAATCTAATACTCCCTGAGGTTTATAATTTGTTGAATAAGTCGTAGTTGAACTGCTAGTAGAAGCAGCAGTAATGGTTACTGACTTAGAGGCTATCTGATATTCTGTTCCAGTTCCTAGATCTACTGCTTTAATAGTTACAGTCTGTGTTCCTGTTAATGAGGTAGACAGTGTTCCTGAATAACCATGACTTC
>R17__coassemble_220_pt1 | contig 38183 bp, 38 predicted proteins | sample R17__metabat2_high_PE_012 | metagenome-assembled genome bin R17 | reverse complement strand
AAATATTACTGCTAACTATAATAAACACAAAAAATAGGAATTATAAAACTACCGATAATTATATAAATATCGGTAGTTGTTTTATATACTCTTTTGTATTTTACATGGATTTCCATAGGCTACTACATTTGCAGGTATATCTTTAGTTACAATACTTCCAGCTCCAATTACTGAATTTTCTCCAATCGTAACTCCTGCAAGTACAGTAACATTAGCCCCAAGCCATACATTTTTACAGATATGTATTGGTTTATTCATCTGATATCCCTGTTTTCTCATTTCTGGATCTAATGGATGCATTGCTACTGCTAAGGTGCAGTTAGGTCCAATCTGTACATAGTCATCAATATAAATAGGAGCATCATCCACACATGTAAGATGATAATTAATATAAACATGATCTCCTATATATACAAACTTACCTCCCCAGTTAGCATAAAATGGAGCAACCACTGTACTATTTTCACCAATGCTTCCCATCATCTTTTTTAATATCTCTTTTTGTGCTTTAGAAGCACTATGAGGTATTGAGTTAAACTGATCCATATAATCTAAGCATTTATTTTGAATCTTTAAAATTTGTGGATCATTCGATAAATACCATTCTTCCTTTGTTAGTTTATCCATAATAATACCTATGCAAATGCGTTACATACTTTAATAATAAAACGCATTAATTCATATAATTCATCATATTGAGTTCCTTCAATACGAATCGTAGTTGCTGATAATCTCTGTACTGTAGGAATACGTGATACAAAGGATGCATTCTTTTCAAAATGGAAATCAATATCAATTGCATAATGATCAAACTGAGGAATATAGTTAGAATGAATATTCTTAACTGCTTCCTTATATCTTTTAACTAATTCATTCTTTGAACAGCAAAGTACTGTCTGATTATTTATTGATTTCTTTGTTTCCACAAAGGTATGTTCTGTTCCTATTTCTTTTTCTAAGACTTCCTTTAATAAATGATCTCCAGCAGCTAAACCAATAGGAGTATGATAGTACCAGGCTAACAGGGCATTTAAATAGGCTTCACTAGCTTCTTTCCCATTTACATGAATACTTCTGATCATTCCACCCCAGATCGTATGAGCAATATTCCCGTTGATCGTATTAGATGGACAATGATATCCTACAAATATTACTGTATCAAAGCTTTCATCAAATCCTTCCATCATTCCTCTAGCTTTATAGCCACCATTAGCTACTATAAAGGATACTCTTGGATCTAATTCATAGGAAATTAGATTATCCATTCCACCATGGCTATCATTAACCACAATATCCTCATATCCGTTTTCAATTAATTCATTAATACATAAATTTGTTTCATCCAACATGTTTTTACGATATTGATCATACTCTGCTGTACCTCTAGATGTATACTTAGGAGCACCATTTCCCCAGATTCCTTCAATATCTACACTTATATAAGCTTTCATTTTATTACCTCTCTTATTTTTCTATTTTAACATATTCTCTATTTCTTTTATACCCCATTCTCTTATTTTGGTTTATAATAGATACGAGGTGTTAGCTATGGCAAACGATAAAGATAAACAATATAAAACAGAAAGTAAAATAGCTCATGTAGCAACCAAAGGAACAGGTGCTTTACTTATTGGTGCAGCTATAATAATTGGATTAGTAAAAAAAGGAAAACGATAAGATGGAATTAAAAATATATGGAACCTTAGGACCTTCATGTGCCTCTTGTAAGGTTTTAAAGGAAATGTTTAAAGAAGGAATGACAGGGATTCGATTAAATCTATCCCATATGTCATTAGAGGATGCTTCTGCATGGCTAAAGGAATATCATCTTGCAGCAGATAAAGATGCTGAGCTGTTGATCGATATGCAGGGACCAGAACTAAGAATAGGTAAACTAGAAGAGGCGATCGTATTAGAAAATATTGTGGTATTAGAAGACCAGATTCCTATGCCTTCTATTGTATTAGATGCTTTAACGATTGGTCAGGAGATCTTATTAGATGATGGAAAGCTAAGCTTAACTGTATTAAATAAAGAAAAGAAAACAACCTGTAAGGTCAATCGTGGAGGCGTACTTACAAGCTCTAAAAGTATTACTTTACCTGGTAAGGTGATCAATACTCCTACCTTAACTAAACAGGATCTAGAGAATCTAAAGCATGCCAAGGAATGTGGTGTAACAGGAATTATGCAGCCCTTTGTAAGAAATAAAGAAGATCTGATCAATGTAAGAAATACCCTTAAGGAATTGGATCTTGATTTAAGGATCTTTGCGAAAATAGAGAATCAATCAGGAGTAGATCAGTTAGAAAGTCTTATTCCCTATTGTGATGAAATCATTATAGCCAGAGGGGATCTAGGAAGTAATATTGGACTAGTCAATCTGCCTAAAACACAGCATTATATTCAGGATATCTGTAAGAAACATCATAAACCTTATATGGTGGTTACCCAAATGCTGGATAGTATGATCCATAATCCTGTACCTACCAGAGCTGAGGTTACAGATATTTATGAAGCTGTTATTCAGGGAGCTTATAGTATTATGTTAACAGGAGAAACAGCAGGAGGAAAGTATCCAGTAGAAGCTATGCATTATTTTGTACAGGTAGCTAAAAGTGCAACAGAGAGCTAATTGCTCTCTGCTTTTTTGTGTCTCTTTTTATAGTTATTGATCATTCTTACCATTGTGGATTGATTTCTACAATGTAGTATATTGCATTTTCTACAGTTATGCCCACAATCACTATCAAACCTTTTATAATTTAAAAAGATATAGATAAAATACAGGAACAGGATCGCAATAATGATCATATCTACATAATTCATAATATATTTTCCTCAAGGAAGGTGGCAATTCCACTATCATTATTGCTATCTGTTATATATCTTGCGATTTCTTTGATCTTTGGATTCGCATTTCCCATTGCTACTCCTACACAATCTCTAATCATTTCAAGGTCATTTAATTCATCCCCAAAGGTCAATACATTTTCCATTGTTATTCCTAAATGATCACAGATTACTTCAATTCCCTTTGATTTAGATAGATCAGGATTTAAAAATTCTAATAAAGTAGGAGTAGATCTGACTGCTCGATAATGACTAGTATGAATATGTTCATTATAATAAGCTTCACATTCATCGATTTGTTCCTTTGTACCTACAAATAACAGCTTATTGATCTGTTTTGTTTCATAGCCCGTTAAATCGTCTACCACAAATTCAATCTTATTTCCTTTAGAGATTCCTAATACTCTTTCATCTTCCCATAAAGCATGACAGCTTTCCTCATCATAGAGAGCCATATTGATCTTAAAAGCTTTAAAGTCTTCCTTGATTTCTCGTATATACTTACCATCTAAAAGATAACAGCTATCAAGCTGATTATTTTTCATATTTAATGTACAACCACCATTAAAGCCCATGATCAGATCTGTATATTGAGCTATATTCCAATCTGATACAAGATGTCTTACTGCAAATGGTGTTCTTCCTGTAGCAATTCCAAAAAGTATTCCATGTTCTTCTAATTTACTGATTGCTTCTACTGTTCTTTGTGATACCCTATGGTTACTATCTAATAAGGTTCCATCGATATCTACTAAAACTAATTTAATTATTTCCTTCATGTTGATCACCAATCCCATTGTAACATAAAACCCTTTAGAGATAAAACGATATTTATTATATTCAAAAAGTTGAATATTTCATATTGAGTTATACAAGATTTTTGACTATAATTAGTTTGTGTATACTAACCAAGGAGGCTTTATGATCAAGAAACGTTTATTAAATATCGTACCAGAAAGTAAAATTGCTGTATTTAAATGTGTTATTTTTAAATTTATACAGCTATTGATGAATATTCTATTTATTTATGTATTAGCAGATTCTTTACCTTCTTTATATCTGTCTAAAAGCTTTGACTTTAAGCTGTTGGCAGTTGTTTTTGTATTCGTTGTTTTAGTTAGAGATCTATGTATTACGAAAACAACTCAATATGCTTTTGAAGCTAGTAAAAGTATTAAGCTTGAAATTAGAAAACTGATCTATAATAAGCTATTACGTTTAGGGAATAACTATCAGGATCATGTGGCAAGCAGTAAGGTGGTACAAATGTCAGTAGAAGGAGCAGAACAGCTAGAGACCTACTTTGGACAGTACCTGCCTCAATTCTTTTATAGTATGATCGCTCCTTTTATTCTTTTTCTATTTGTATCTCAAATCGATGTGATCAGTGCTTTGTTTTTATTATTATGTGTTCCTTTGATTCCCATCGTTATTATTATTGTACAAAAGATCGCTAAAAGGATCTTAAGTAAATACTGGGGACAATATACAGAATTAGGAGATTCCTTTTTAGAGAACCTTCAGGGATTAACTACTTTAAAAATCTATGAAGCAGATAATTTTAAAACAAAAGAAATGGAAAAACAGTCTGAATTATTCAGAAAAGTAACAATGAAAGTATTAATGATGCAATTGAATTCAACTTCTATTATGGATCTGGTTACTTACGGTGGTAGTGCCTTAGGGATCCTGATTGCCATCAATCGCTTTAGTCAAGGCTTTGTAGATTTAAAAGGAATGATCATGATTATTCTATTATCTTCTGAATTCTTTATTCCTATGAGACAATTAGGGAGCTATTTCCATGTCGCAATGAACGGAATGGCAGCCAGTGATAATATCTTTGAATTATTAGATCTTGAAGAAGAAGTAAAAGGAACTGCTGATATTGAGAACTGTTCCATTACTGTTGATCATCTTTCTTTTGCTTATAATGAAGAAAGAGAGATCCTGCATAATTTATCCTTTACAATTCCTCAAAATCAATTTATTGCTTTTGTTGGGGAAAGTGGAAGTGGTAAATCTACAATTGCTTCTTTATTAACAGGTAAACATTTAAACTATCAGGGAGAGATCTTATTTGGAAATCAGGAATTAAAATCTATTAGTGAGGATAGTTTATTAAAGAATATTACTTATATTTCTCATCATAGTTTATTATTCCAGGGAACTGTTAAAGAGAATCTTCTATTAGGAAAAGAGGATGCTAGTGATGAAGAATTAAATCAGGTATTAAAGCAGACAAATCTATATGATTTCTTTATGAATGGGGAGGGACTAGACTTCTATATCAAGGAAAACGGAAGTAACCTTTCAGGTGGTCAAAGACAAAGATTAGCAATTGCAAGAACCCTACTTCATAATACTAATATTTATATCTTTGATGAAGCTACAAGTAATATTGATGTGGAAAGTGAAAATGAGATCCTATCTATTATTCATAAACTGACTCAGACTAAAACAATTATTATGATTTCTCACCGTTTATTAAATACAGTAAAGGCTGATCAGATCTATGTTTTAAAGGATGGAGAAATTATAGAAAAAGGAAATCATTCTGCTTTACTTGAAAACAATAAAACCTATGCCTCTTTATGGAATACGCAGCAAACACTAGAAAATTATGAAAGAGAGGATGATTAAGATGAAAAGAAGCTATTTCAATATTATTAAACGTTTAATCGTAATGATCAGACCTCTTTTATTCAATATGTTTTTTGCGATTACTTTAGGAGTATTAGGACATTTGTGTGCATGTTTTATTCTTATTTTTGGTACAGCCATGGTTTTAGAGTATTTAGGCTTCTCTTTTGTGTTAAATGAATCTCAGCTGCTTGCCTGTATCGTTATAATGGGCTTAGCTAGAGGATTCCTTAAATACGGGGAACAATCCAACAATCATCTAATTGCTTTTAGGCTATTAGCGATTATTCGTAATCATACCTTTGTTGCTTTACGTAAACTAGCTCCAGCTAAATTAGATGGTAAGGATAAAGGGGATCTGATCTCTTTGATCACATCGGATATTGAATTATTAGAAGTATTCTATGCACATACGATCTCTCCTGTATGTATTGCGATCATTGTTTCAGGTATTATTACGATCTTTATCTTTCAATATCATCTATTTCTTGGTTTGATCGCTCTATTAGCTTATCTTACAATTGGAATCCTGGTTCCTATCTATATCAGTAAACAGACTAAGGGAATCTCTGTAAGAGGAAAAGCAGGGGAATTAAGTACCTATGTATTAGAGAATTTAAGAGGTTTATCAGAAATTCTACAATACCAGGCTACTGTTAAACGATTAGATGGTTTGATCTTAAAATCAAACGAATTAGTTCAAGAGGATCAGAAGCTAAAGAAGATCACTGCTGATAATTTATCTTCTGCTGATTTTTTAGTTTATTTCTTTGATTTATTGATGTTAGTTGTTGGAATCAGACTTTATATATCAGGTGCAATTGAATTTAATGGATTACTGTTATCAGAAATAGCTCTAATGTCCTCCTTTGGTCCTGTTCTTGCCTTAAGTGCCTTAGGAAGTACTTTAAGAAATACCTTTGAATCAGCTGATCGTGTACTGGATATTCTAGATGAAAAGCCAATTGTTGAAGAAGTTACAGATTTCAATGAGATTGATTTTTCAAACTTTACCATTCGTGAATTATCCTTTAAATATGATACAGAAGAAATCTTATCAAATATCAATTTAGATATTCAAAAGGATTCAATTGTAGGAATTATCGGAAAAAGTGGAAGTGGGAAATCTACTTTATTAAAGCTATTAATGAGATTCTATGATCCAAGTCAAGGAAGGATCACCATTGGGGATACTCCTTTAGCTAAGGTCAATACTCAAAATCTTAGAAAAATGGAAAGCTTTGTGGAACAGGATACTTATTTATTTAATGATACAATTGAAAATAATATTCGTATTGCTAAGCTGGATGCAACAATGGAAGAAATAGAAGAAGCCTGTAAAAAGGCAAGTATTCATGATTTTATTATGACTTTACCCCATGGTTATGCCACTAAGACTGGTGAATTAGGGGATAGCCTAAGTGGTGGAGAAAAGCAAAGAATCGGACTAGCAAGAGCCTTCCTGCATGGTGCTCCAGTTATCCTGTTGGATGAACCTACCAGTAATCTAGATAGCTTAAATGAAGCTATTGTATTAAAATCATTAAAGGATGCCAGTGATGAAAAAACAATTATATTAGTTTCTCATAGACCATCTACATTAAAAATCACTAATCAACAAATCAGTATAGAAAACGGAAGGATCAGTTAATGAAAATAGAGGATAAAAGAGAATATGAAAAGAAAACAGTAGGAAAGATGATCGAGATCTACTGTCATGGAAATCACCATACCAAAAAGGGTGAACTATGCCAAGAGTGCCAGGAGCTAAAGGATTATGCCTTTTTTAGAACGAATAAGTGCCCATTTATGGAAACTAAAACATTCTGTTCCAACTGTAAAGTGCACTGTTACAAGCCTGAAATGAGGGAAAAAATTAGGGTTGTAATGCGATATTCAGGGCCAAGAATGTTACTTCACGACCCTGTAACAGCTATCAAACATGTCATTCTTACTAGAAAAGAGAAGAAAAAACTTGAAAAATTGGACTAAAAAAGTCCTTTTTTTCTTTTCTGTTTGAGAAATGCACACGCTATTCACAACTTACGCACATATAAAAATATATTTTTTACTTGATTTGTTCGTATATTTTTTAACTTATTCACATTTTGTTAGTTATTTTTGTGAAAAAATCGTAAAATTTGACAAATGCCCGAAGTCTGTTATAATGGGGGTGGATTTTCTAGATAGGAGGAAAAAGTATGACATTTGATTCAATTCAAAAAATCAAAGCAGCCATCACAAACCGCTATCAAGTATTTGTCCCTATGGCTTTAGTAAGTTCTTTACTATTAGTTGGGTATGCAGCCTTGGACAAAGAAGCTCCAGTAATTAAAACAGATGTGATCGCATTGAATTACGGAGAGGAACTAGATTACGGTAAAATTCAAATCGAAGATAATCAGACTTCTTACGAAGATTTAACTATTGAATATGATACTTCTTCATTAAATATCAATTCAGTTGGTTCTTCGTATCTAACAGTACAGGCATCTGATACATCAAACAATGTCACAACAAAAATCGTAGAAGTCATGGTTGTTGACCATGAAAAACCAGTATACGAAATTGCTGACAATGGAAACTGTAAGATGGAAGATGGTGTACTTGTAATCAACTTGAATGCAAGTAACAACATTACTGATTATATTGTGGCTACTGATAATGCTGATGGGGACTTAACAGCATTTATCAACGTAACAGGCGAATTAGATACAACAGTTGTATCAAGAAACGCTATTTCTTTAAGTGTTACAGACAACTCTGGTAACACAAACGAAAAAACATTTGATGTGGAAGTAAGAGATATTACAGCTCCTACAATGAGTTATATCTATGGGGAAGCTATCGAAGTTCCATACGGATGTGAAATTGATTTAAGCAAGTATATCGAAGTTAGTGATAACAGTGGAAGCTTAGCAGTATTTGATCCAACTGTTCCATTCGATACTACATTAGCACAGGAAACTTATACAATCGTTGCTAGCGATGCAGCTGGTAATGCTGTAAGTCTTCCATTAACAATTGTAACTAAGGACATTATGGGTCCAACAATCAATTGTGAATCAAGCTACACAATTACTCAGGGACAATCATTTGATATGGCTTCAAAGGTAACTGCTGTAGATGATAAGGATGGTAGTGTACAAGCTAACATCTCAGGAAGTATTGATACAAGTAAAGCTGGAAATTATACATTTACAATTACAGCTACAGACTCATCAGGAAATACTTCAACAAAAACTGTAACAGTCACAGTTAAGAGTTCAAACTCTGGAATTGTTGCAACAGCTAAATCAAAAGTAGGTTGTGCTTACCAATATGGAGCAACTGGACCTAATGCATTTGACTGTTCAGGATTTACACAATGGGTATATAAACAAAATGGAAAATCTATCCCAAGAACAACTTATTCTCAATATGCAGCTGGTACAAAGATCAGTTACTCACAGATTCAGCCTGGAGATTTAATTTTCTGGAACTGTCATGGAGCAACTAATAGCCATGTATCTATTTATATAGGAAATGGTATGATCGTTCATGCAGCTACAGTTAAGTCTGGGGTATGTTATACATCTGTTGCCAATATGTTATCATCAGCAACAATGTATGGTTGTGTAAGATACTAAAAAGCACGAATTAATCGTGCTTTTTTTCTTTCCAAAGAAACTAATGTACACCTTGACCATACCTAAAAAAAGGGGCAAAAAAAAGTAATCTTTTCAGATTACCAAATAAAATCCTTCATACCTTCATCCCAGTTAAAATCAACATATGTATGATCTAACATAGAAGTTGTATAATCATAACTATCTAATTTATCCATATCTGGAATAGAATATCTATTAATTTCTTCATTTACCCATTTTTCAACTGTGAATAATTCATCATCAACCATTTCCTTTTTTCTCCTTTATCTCTCTTATCTATTTATACCCTACGTTATCTTTCTTAACCGAGATAGATTATATCGGATTTTTTTAGCTTTTCAACTATTTTTTTCAAATACATGAAAAATAAAGTTTAGGATATTTCTAACTTTAAAAAAGTAAGTATATGTAATAATAATGTAAATTTGTATACACTTTTACACTTAGATATCGGACATTTTTACCCAAAACCGAGGGGTATCTAACGATTTTTTTCACAAGCGTATATTTTAGGAAAACAAAAAAAGAGATGGATCACTCCATCTCTAGATTTCGGATTAGTCGATATCTTCACCGTTTGATTTGTAAACTTTCTGCATATAGAAGAATGAATCTTTTCTAGCTCTATGTAAGTCACCGTTTCCTTCATCATCCATATCAACATAGATAAATCCGTAACGTTTTCTCATTTCACCTGTACCAGCTGAAACAACGTCGATACATCCCCAAGGCATATATCCCATTAAGTCTACACCGTCTTCATCAACAGCAGCCTTCATAGCTTTAATATGTTCTCTCATGTAATCAATTCTATATGGGTCATGGATAGATCCATCTTCTTCAACTACGTCGATTGCACCAATACCGTTTTCTACGATCCATAATGGTAAATGATATCTACCCCATAATTCGTTTAAGATTAATCTTAATCCCATAGGGTCGATCTGCCATCCCCAATCATTAGCTTTTAAGTAAGGGTTCTTTACAGCTGATTCTAGGTTAGATGAAGTTCTTTCAACATCTTTTCTTACAGAAGCAACTGAAGTTGAATAATAAGAGAATCCGATATAATCTACAGTACCTTTAGCTAATGCTTCATCATCACCAGGTTCTTTCTTGATTACGATTCCTTTCTTTTCTAATTCTTTAACTTTCCAAGTTGGATAGAAACCATTACATTGAACATCAACATAGAACTGACGAGCTCTCATCTGTTTTACACGTTCCCATTCAGCTTCTGGGTTACAGTCTTCTGGATAGATCCAGTTTTCGTTGATCATCATACCAATCATAAAGTCAGGGTTGATTTCATGACCGATAATTACAGTCTTAGCAGCAGCAACTAATAAATTCCATACAGCCTGTTCTACTTTTGGTTCATCTGATAAAGCATTTGTAATACCTAAGTTAGTATAATCTCTACAGAAGTTGATTTCGTTGAAAGTCTTCCAATATTTAACTTTATCTTTGTAACGAGTAAAGATAGTAGTAACATATTTTAGATAGAAATCCATTACCTTACGGTTGATCCATCCACCATATTTAACAGCTAAGTTTAATGGTAAATCGAAATGGATGATTGTAATTTGTGGTTCAATACCATATTTTAGTAATTCATCAAATACATCATCGTAGAATTTTAAACCTTCTTCATTTGGTTGTTCGTCATCTCCATTAGGATAAATACGAGTCCAGTTAATTGACATACGGAATGATTTAAATCCCATTTCTGCGAATAATGCGATATCTTCTTTGTAGTGTCCATAGAAGTCAGTAGCTACATGTGATGGATAATATGTATTTTCATCAATAAATGGAACTTCACCATCTTTAACTTCAGTTCCTCTTCTGTCGATTACTTTAACTTCACCATCAGCAGTTTTTAAGAACATTCTTCTTGGAATATTGTTACGTCCATCACCACCAGTGATAACGTCTTGGATGGCAATACCTTTACCACCGCTGATATAACCACCTTCATATTGGTTAGCAGCAGTAGCACCACCCCATAAAAATCCTTCTTTAAATCCCATTGTTATTTTCCTCCTTAAGATTTGTTGCTTATATTATAAAGTAAAAAAAGAAAAAATGGTATCCTTTTCATTATATTTTGAAACGTTTTCTTTATTTTTAATGCTTTTGAGGACCATATTTGAAATAATATTCGCAAAACAAAAAACATTGCAATTTAATGCAATGTTTTAATCTTCAAAGTCAGCTGCTTCAGACATATCTATACATTCTTTGATCGTATCAATACGTTGTTGTAAAGAATCTATTTCTGTCTGTACCATTCCTTTTCCTAAAACAAGTACTTCTGGAACATTTTCCTTATTAACGCATTCCACAATAAACTTTCCAGCTTTTTTAGGGTCCCCATTTTGAGTAAATGGATTCTTCTTTAAGCTATCTCCTCTTTGATAGCTTGCTTTATAGATTTCATTTCTATTTCCTGTAGCGTCAATACCACCAAGTCTAAAGTTCGTTCTAAAGGTTCCTGGTTCAACCGTCATAACCTGAATATGAAAGTCTTTGACTTCATTTCTTAATACCATACCAGTTTCATCTAAAGCTGCCTTAGATGCAACATAGAAGGCATTAGAAACAGAGTTTCTAAAGTGTACTCCCATACTTGAAAGGTTGACGATTACCCCATTGTTCTGTTTTCTCATATAAGGTAACACTTCCTGGATCAAAGCAACAGGTCCAAAATAATTTGTATCAAAAACAAGTTTCATATCATCCATTGGTGTATCTTCTAAAGCTGCATGATAGCCTCTTCCTGCATTATTGACAAGAACATCGATTTTCCCAAATCTCTCGATTCCCTTTTCAACAATATTATGACGATCATCACTATTTGTAACTTCAAGCTTAACAGGTAAAACACGATCTGGAGCAATAGCTACCAGATCTTCTAATCTTTCAATACTTCTGGCACTAACAATCACCTGATCTCCATTTGCTAAAGCACACTTTGCAATTTCCTTGCCAATCCCACTACTGGCACCTGTAATTAACCATGTTTTCATTTCTAATTCTCCTTGAATAAGACTAGTGCAATAAATTCTAACTCTTCATCTAAAGCATAAATACTATGAGACTGTCCATGATCGGTAAAAGTAACATCACCTGGATAAAGGATCGTTTCTTCTCCATTTTCATCAATATATCTTGCTTTTCCTTTTAATATATACATTGTTTCAGTTGTTCCATCATGTCTATGAAGACCTAAACCACTATTTGGTTCAAGGAAACAGTGATTAAATGCTCTCCCTTTGTGATCTAATTCTTCAACTCCATTTAGGATCTTTTTAAGTGTTAATAAGCCATCCCCATTTTGTGGTTTTTCTAGCTGTATAATTTCCTGATTTGATTTTCTTCTGATCATTGTTGTATCCTCCTAAATAAATTATAGAAGATTAGAAAAAAATCGAGAAGTCTCAAATAGGTTAATGGTTCGAACTACAGGTTCGAACTAAGAATATCCTTTAGTATTCCAATCAGAATTTCCATCTTCAAAGAAGGAGATTTAGAGTACATAATACCATAAGGAATCTTGTAATTCCAATCCACAGGAACCATCTTCAATAATGGATGAATAGAAGACCATTCTTTAACTCCAATAAATATAGAATTGTTCCTTGCACATTCATTAAAAACGTGAATATCAAAGAAGGAAACATCCTTCACATGATGAAATTCTTTTCTCACTTTATCATATGTATCCAGATAGTTCTCTTCAATTAAAAGAATATTTTCATCTCTTAGATCCTCTATATTCAATATTACTTTATTTGCATAGGGATGATTAATTGGAACATATGCACATAAAGGTGTATCATAAAGCTTTAAAGCCTGACATTCTCTTTTTATCAGTAGATTATCATTATAGATTCCTAAAACACAGTCGATCAGCTGTCCAAAGTTTTTCATAATATCTTTAGCATTTTGAAGACTGTTCTCAAAAGAAACTAATTCAAACTGCAGTTGTTCTTGACGCAAATTAATTTCAGGCCATAGATCTAACAAGAAAGAAGTAGGAGTCGTAAGTGAAGTCCCAATTCTAATAAGCAGATCTTCATCGATCATTGCTTTAGCCCTTTTAATGCTATCCTTATAGTATGAAGTCATATATTTACAATCCTTATAGAAACATCTACCTGCATGAGTTAATACTATTCCCTGATGGGTTCTATCAAACAACTTAAATCCAATTTCATCCTCTAATAGATTAATCTGTTTGATAATTGCATTTCCAGAGATAAACATTTCTTCCCCAGCTTTATTAAAGCTTCCTGTTTCAGCACATTTAATAAACATCATGATTTGTCTAGAAAGCATCTTAATTCCTCCCTAAATTCAATATTATAATTATTATATCGATATTAGCTCTTAAAAGCAAAAAAAGAACATATTCTTATCTGTTTTATTCTATACCAAAAACTATTTACAGATTGATTTTTTCTTTTCAATCCCTTTTGTTTTAGATATAATTATACATAAGGAAAGAAGGGTAAAAATATGACAGAAAACAAAATAAAACCTTGGATCGTCCTTGTTTTATGCTGCATGGTTGCATCATCAAGCATGGGATTATTATCTAACAGTGTAGGGGTATTCTACACACCTGTATCAGAAGCTTTAGGGGTAATGAGAGGAAACTTTACTTTACATATTACTATCTCATCTTTAGTTTCTGCATTTATGGCTTTAATTATCGCAAAAGTCATCGTAAAGTATAATTTTAAACCATTTATTCTTGGAGGAGCTATTTTAGCTTGTGGTTCTACCTGTTTAATGGGATTCTGTACCCAACTATGGCAATTTTATGTATTAGGTGCTATTAGAGGGTTAGGAATCAACTTCTTTAGTATGATCGTTCTTACCATGATCATTAACTACTGGTTTGTTGGTAAGCATGGTTTAGCTACATCATTAGTAATGAGTTTTAGTGGGATCGCTGGAGCTGTTGGTTCTCCATTGATCACAAGTGCTATTTCATCAATTGGATGGGAAAAAACTTATGTAGTTTATGGATTAGTATCATTCTTATTAGTATTACCAGCAGTAATCTATCCATTTAAACTAAACCCAAGACAAGAAGGATTATTACCTTATGGTTATGTACCACCTAAAGAACCTGTTAAAGTGGAACATACTAATAATATCAAACCTAAGGAAAAATCAACCTTTAAACTATTAACATTCTCATTTATGGCCTTTATTATCGTAGTATTATGTATTATCGCATTAACTTGTATGCCTCAACATTTCCCTGGATATGCAGTAGCCTTAGGCTTTACTACTACATTAGGTGCATCCATGTTATCAGCTAGTATGTTTGGTAATATTTCTGCTAAGATGGTATTTGGTATTCTTTCAGATAAGATTGGTTCTTTCTATACATCAGTTGTGATTTTAGCAGTTAATCTATGTTCATTATTTATTCTATTATTTGTAAAAGCTGAAGCAGCCATGATCATCGCAGCCTTCTTATTTGGTACCATCTATTCTATGGGTTCTGTTGGTATTGCTTTACTTTGTAAAGACTTCTTTGGAATTGAAAACTATAATGTTACTTATCCAAAGGTTACCTTCGCAATCGGAATCTCAGGTGCAGTATTTGCCAGCTTAATTGGTTATGTATACGACTTTACAGGTGGTTATACAGCTGCTATCTTGATGTTAATTGCTTTCCACGCAATAATATTTGCTTCATTGTTATTCTTATCAGCACAAAGAAAAAGAGGAAAAATAGGCTAGAGACTAATAGAAAAGACGTTTTCATTAAACGTCTTTTTTTCTGACCTATTGTTTTACATATGCAGTGGAAGGTCCTGCTCCAACTTTGATAATATATCCACTTTTTACCAATTCAGTTAGTGTTCTTTCTACAGTAACCTTACTGATATCTGGGCAAATTTCCATAATTTCCTTTTTGGTGATCTTACCCACTCTTTGATCTATAACTGATTTAATTCTATCTGGTTTAGAAAGCTTTCGATATTTTAAATGTTCTACACGATCTTCAAATTCATGACATGCCTTCAACATTATTCCTAAATAATACTTCACAAAAGGTTCATAATCATTTTCTCCATTATGCCATCCTATCGAACTATATTGTAATGCTTCATAATAAGTATCCTTCGTATTTTCAATAAGCATTTCCATACTAATATATTTTCCTACAATATAATCGGCTTTATAATAAAGCAATAACGTAAGTAATCGACTCATTCTTCCATTACCATCATTAAAAGGATGAATACACAAAAAATCTAAAATAAACATAGGTATCAAAATCAATTTATTTATTTTATTTGCTTCCCATGCATCTATAAACTGTCTACATAGCTCATCCATTGCTTCTGCACATTGAAAAGCAGGGACTGGTATAAAACGTGCCTTTTGATTTCCATCTGAATCAGTCTCAGCAATTACATTATCTGAATTTTTATAAACTCCTCCTATAGAACCATTTGAATAAGAATATAAATCTCTATGTAATTGCAAAATAGTATTAGGTCTAGGAACAATATACTCATAGCTTTCATGAATAGTAGCTAAAACTTCTCTATATCCTGCTATTTCTTCTTCTGATCTATTTCTAGGTTCAGCTTTCTGCTTAACAAGTTCTTCAAGACGTTGATCACTGGTATAAATTCCTTCTATTCTATTGGAAGAACCTGTACTTTGAATAAACGCAACATCTAATAGTGTTTTTAATTCATCTATATTTGCTTCCAGGAACAACTCCTGTTTACCTTTATGTTCATGAATATTAGTAATTAAATCAACAATTTCAGGTGTTAATAATTTTTTTGGTTCATTTATATAATCAAATTTTCTCATCATTATCTCCTTCATTTCTTTTTATCTCCTTCATTTTATTATATTTTGATGGAGATATCAAGCTGAATGATTGAAATAACTCCTTCATTCTTGTTTTTATCTCCTTCATTTTTCAATCTTTTGATGGAGATTATAGTTAGAATGATGGAGATTCATATAATCATTTACTGCTTGCTTTTCTTTCCAAATGAAAATCCCCTTTAAGTAGTTAATGGAGTTTGTATATTTCCATTTTCTACCTAAAGAGGATTAGATCAGTTAACCTTCTTCTCAAAACTATTATTTAGTCTTAATTTTAGTATATACTTCTTTCACATCCTCAAAAAAAGAAACAACTAAGAATGCAATTCCAAAAACTAATGCGATAGAACTTAAGATGTTACAAATCGATATAACCTCTTCAAATGTCATATCAATATCATAAAGTATATTACCATAATATCTAAGAATACATGCAATTAAGATATAAATGCCTGCTTTTGCGTGTTTTTTCATTATATTATACTAGAATTCACTTCTATAAGCTATTTCATAATCACTTGATGTTAGCGTTGGTGAATCTAAACTCCTTTTCAACATTTTTGCGTAATACCTCGTACCTCCATATTTAAAAAACAGTTTTCCACCATTTTCTGCATATACTGGACGATAAGCTTTAGATAATATTGTAAGATCATAATCAGTATAGCTGCCAACCTGACTACCAGAATAATTGTCAGTAATAGTTATACGATATTGTGTTAATTTTATTCTTCCAAATAAGCCTAATTTACTATCGTAATTAGAATCAAAGGAAATTGTATCATTAATTCCCATAGATACAGTTGAACTCCCAGTGATATCCTGATATGTAGCTGATACTGTAAACGATGCTGTCGCAGATATTGTAACAGAACTGCGTTGAGCCCAACTTAGTCTAGTTCCAATTAAAATATAATCTGTAGCATTATTACCTGTAGTATAGCTATTTAGAGGAGTATAGGTGTATGAATATTCATTATTTAACAGATTAAATGGACCTTCATATTTTTCTCTTAGCTCTTCTATTTGGGCTTGCTGAAGCTGCTCATCACTTATATTGATTGTATATATTGTTTCATTATGATCATTTGTATATTGGGTATAATTATTATCTTCTAATTGAACTGCTTTTACTGTTGAAAAATTTCCGCTATAACAAAAGATCATCCGCATAAACACTATAGCAACTAATATTCTTTTCGTAAATATTCCTCCTTTATTATAATAATATCATATTTTATAATATCGTCAATATTTTATTTAATTTTCGCAACAATATAAAAAGAAGATGTGATTAATCTTCTTCAATATATTGAATTACTTGCTCTAAAGATGGCAGTACAGCTTTACATTGAGCAATAACTTCTTTTGATGGTTGAGCAATATCTGGTATCCAGATCGCATCAATATTTCCATCAATAGCTGCTTTTAAACCAGCCTCACTATCTTCTAATACTACTGCATCCTTTACTTCTACATTAACCTGTTTACAGGCTTTTAAGAAGATATCAGGATATGGTTTCCCTCTTGCTACTTCTCTTCCAGATACAATTTCATCAAATAAATTCAAAATTCCCGATGGTTTTACCTGTTCAACAATCCTTTCCTTATTACTAGAAGAAGCAATAACTGTTTTGATTCCATGATCATAACAGTACTTTACTAATTCTACAGCTCCTTTTTTTAAAGGATGAATAATATGATCCTTATTTCTTCTTTTAAAATGTTCTTCAATATCCTCTACGGTACAATGAATATGATAATAATCATTTACAAGATCAATTGATCCTCTTGGATTTTTACCAGCAAGAAATTGTCCATATTCTTCTAATGATAAGTCTGCATGAAACTGTTCCTTGAAGAAATCCTTCCATCCTAGATAACAATACATCTCACTATCAATCAATAATCCATCCATATCAAATATTACAGCCTTTTTCATCTACATCACCCTATATTATTTTATCTATAATCTAAATAAGTATCAATTCTCTATCAAAAATAGAAAAAGACACTTCAATCTTTAAATTGAAATGTCTCTTATAATTGTTTTATTTTGTTTCAAAATAGAAACTTACCTGATGACTATTCTGTTTTACACCATATTTAAAATGATGTAGTTGAAGAATATTTGAAGCAATTGATAAACCCATCCCTGTTTTACTTCGATTATTTCTAGAAGTATCTTCTTTATATAATGGTTCCCAGATATGATCTATTGCATCTTTAGAAATTAATTCACCATCATTAGTAATTGAAAATACCTTATTCTTATATTCTATTATAATATTACTTTTCGCATAATCGTAAGCATTAGAAATAAAGTTATCGATTACCATATGCATTAAAGGTTCATCCATTTCTATTTCGATATTTTCATCTATATCTACCTTTACTGTTATAGAATCATATTCCTGATAATGAGATAAACTATCAATTACCAGCTTATACAAATTAACTTTAGTTTTTTGTATTTTATATCCTTTATTAGTTCTAGTATATTCTAACATAGAAACTAATAGCTCATTTAAATGGTTTGCTTCTTTTTGTATCATATCTAAATAATGATCGTGTTTATCTGGATTGATATTCTCCTGAATCATTTCTGTACTATTCATAATCACACTAGCTGGTGTTTTCATTTCATGAGCCATAGCATTAATAAATGTATTTCTAATATCCTCTAGTTGTTGTTTTTTATGTATATATTTGATATAGAAGCAATATATGATCATTGTTAATATTTCTAAATTATAACTAATCTGTTTAATCAAATTCATAAATATATCAGAAGTAAGCGTCGCTTTTGAAACATCAAAACAATATCCATAGACTAAAACATAATCACCAAATGGTTGAACACTAGCATTAATACCATTTCCACTTGATATTGCCATTGCATTAAAATCTTTATTGTAACTTGTTATGCATTGTTTTACTAGTCTATCCAATTCTTCTTTGTACTCTGTCTTTGAATTACGAATAAAAGAATGAAAATACACAGCTGGCTGTACAAAGTCTTCCGGTATTGTACCAATTGTATATGAACAATTTTTAGTCTTATTATATAATGAAATATAGCTAGGAATAAATTGATCATGATCATAACAACCAAAAATATTATTAACTGCTATTGTATTAGAACCATCGTAATATTCCTTTAGCTGATTCATCTGTTTAAGATTTAAATATTCTTCTAAATTAGTGATATTCCACATATTATTCTCTACATTCTGCCACATTACCACAAAACCTTCACTATTTGCCTGAACAAGACAATTTAAATCCTTGTCATAAATACCAACATAAGTAGAAGTATATTGCTTATTATTTGCATTAATGCGATCATCCTCCTGATAATTTTGTAGCATATAATAAATAACTTCCCCTATATTTTCATCATTATACTTATCTATATGATTGCTTAATTCCATTTTCACATCTTCTGCACTATTTACTATTTCTTCAAATTGCTTTTCATTTGTACTTTTTTCATTTTCATAAATTGCTTTTCCAACAACTCCTATTATGAATAGCACGATCAACTGAATCAATAGTATCTGCTTTATTTTTATAGGTTTATTCTTATAGATTGTTATAGATGTAATCAACAATATAAGGAAGAATAAAATGATATAGAATGTTTTCATTATTTTAATCCTTTTGTTTCAAAACGATAGCCTTGTTTCATTACTGTATGAATACAATTTTTACCTAATTGCTTTCTAATATTTTTTATATGAGTATCTACCGAACGATCAGTTACATCACTATCCATTGACCATACATGATTTATAATCTGTTCTCTCGTTAATAAACAATCTGCATTATTAACAAGATAAACTAATAATTTAAAATCTAAACCTTTGATTTCTAGTAATTTTTGGTTTAAATAAACCTTTTTTTCTATATTATCAATTACTAATGGACCTATTATGATCTGATTACTCGTTTGATTTCTTTTCATTACAGCTAAGCATTTTGCATATAATATGGGTAAAGAGAATGGTTTGATGATATAATCATCACAACCAATTCTATATCCTGTTAACTGATCATTTTCCTGCATCATTGCGGTAATAAAAATTACTGGTACAGAGGAATTTTCTTTTATTTTCCTACATAACTCAAAACCATCCATTTCAGGCATCATTACATCCAGTAAGACTAAATCATAAGCTTCTTTAAGAAATCCTTCATAGGCTAATAACCCATTTTCATATTCCTTTACTTCTAATCCTTTTGCAGTTAAATAATCTGTAATCAGTTCTCTTAGATTATCATCATCTTCAGCAATTAAAACCTTCATTTTAAAACATCCTTTCTTTACACTCTTATTTTATAATAAAGATTTGTAAATATTATGTAATCCTTATAAATATTTTACTTTATGTTAGATTCTTTTAAAATAAAAAGGTTGATCATTTAGACCAACCTATTTTTATTTGTGAACGATATTTCCTAATACCATTCTTACAAAGTTTGGATCAAAGTGTTTCGTTCTTGTTCCACCCATACCCATATCTAAAGAAGAGATCTGTTTCATTTCTTCATCATTTAATTCAAAATCCCAGATATCGATATTTTCTTGAATTCTTTCTTTATGAGTTGATTTTGGAATAATTACTACACCTCTTTGAACATTCCATCTAAGTACTACCTGTCCTACTGTTTTATTGTATTTAGCAGCAATTCCCTTTAACATTTCATTTTCAAAAGGATTATATCTACCACCACCAAGTGGTGCCCATGCTTCAGGAATTACATTATAATATTTCATTGTTTCTAATGCATCTTCCTGTACAAAGTAAGGATGTAATTCAATCTGGTTAACAGCAGGTTTAATTTCTACGATTTCACAGAAATTAGTTAGCATATTTGGATAGAAGTTAGATACACCAATTGCTTTTAATTTACCTTCTTTATAAGCTGCTTCCATTGCTCTCCATGCAGCAAAATAATCACCTAAAGCTTGATGTAACAGGAATAAATCAATATAACCGATATTTAACTTATCTAATGATAATTGAATTCCTTTCTTTGCATCTTCTTCATTTCTCATATCCTGTAACCATAATTTAGATGTGATAAATAAATCTTCTCTCTTACAGATTCCTTGTTCAATTGCTTCTCTAACAGCTTCACCAACTGCTTCTTCATTTTGATAAGCTGCAGCTGTATCAATTAAACGATATCCAGCTTTAATAGCTTCTAATACAGATTCTTTACATACTTTATGATCTGGTACTCTAAATACCCCAAATCCTTCCATTGGCATCTTTAAGCCGTTGTTTAATGTTACATATTCCATATATATTCACCTCTACCTTAATTCTATAATCTAAATCATAAAAAGTAAAATACTTAATTTTTATTCCTAGATATTTAAAAAATGAATAATTGTTCATATTCCGTTCATAATTATAAGCTAAAATAACAATTGTAAAGATAATATTTTCTCCCTTTCACATATATTATTTTATATAAACTAGATGGCTAAGCCATCTTTTTTAGTTTTGAAAAGTAAATGTTCTGATTGTTCCATCCTCTACTATTTTTCCTGGATAAATTGAATTAAATGTATCTACATAATCATATGGATCCTGTACATAAGGACTATAATGGGTAAACCATAATTCCTTTACTTTTGCCTTTGAAGCAATAGTTGCAGCTTCCCACATCATCATATGTTTTTTCTCTATTGCATCCTGTTGCATTTCTAAATCACCATACATACCTTCTAGAATCAATAGATCTGCTTCTCTAGCACATATTTCAATATTTCCACAAGGTCTACTATCGGTACAATAGACTATCTTTAATCCTTTTCTTTCCTTCCCCATTACACTTTCTGGCTTATACTTTTTCCCATTGATTTTAATGGTCTGACCATGTTGAAGATCATTCCAGTATTGAACTGGAATATTAAGCTGTTTAGCTTTATCTACCTCAAATTTAGGTTGTCTTTTAATTTCTATACTATAGCCATAACAGATCGTATTATGCTCCACTTTAAAAGCATGAATGGTAAAAGGAGAGAGATCTATATCTTCTATATCCTTCTTTAATCCATGGAAATAAAGCTTATAGGGTAATCTTGGGGTGATTTGAAGCATAACTGCAATAGTCTGCTGCATAGCTTCAGGAGCTATAATTGTAATTTCTTTTTTTCTTCCATTAAAGGCTATAGAAGATAATAATCCAGGTAATCCATTAAAGTGATCAGGATGATTATGTGTTAAAAGGATATAGTCTATATCCATAAAAGAATAGGGACTCTTTTGTAAAGCTACCTGTGTTCCTTCTCCACAATCAATTAATATTCCCTTTCCATTACATCTTAAAAAACAGGAGGTTAAATGGCGGGTAGGGATGGGCATTACACCTGCAGTTCCTAATAAACATACATCTAACATCTTTATTCCTCAAATACCTTTTTAAAAACTTCTCCTATAGATCCCTGAATAAATAAATCACTGTCTTTTAAATGTACATTGATTGGATCACGGTTAATTACTACCATATGGTTTCCTTCAAATTCATAGATAAAGCTTGCTGCTGGATATACAGTTAAAGAAGTACCTCCAATAATCAGTAGATCCGCATTCTGTAAAGCTCTTATTGCTCCATATACTTCTTTTTGTGGTAAACCCTCTTCATATAAAGTAACTTCTGGTCTTACTTTACCTCCACAGCTGCATCTAGGAATTGCTTCATTAGAATCAAAAATATAATTAGATGGATAGATCTTTCCACAGCGATCACAATAATTCTTTAAAGTAGTTCCATGGATCTCATATACCTTTACACTACCTGCCTTCTGATGTAATCCATCTATATTTTGGGTAACAATTCCACTTAGTTTTCCTTCTTTTTCAAGTCTAGCTAAAGCATAATGAGCATAATTAGGTTCAATATTTCTAGCATCCAGCTTTTGGCGATAGAATTCATAAAATACCTTAGGGTTATACTCTAAACATGAATGAGATAATAAATATTCTGGGGTATAGGCATCAAACTGTACATCATGCTGATTATATAATCCATCTTTACTTCTAAAATCTGGAATACCACTTTCCGTAGATACTCCTGCACCTCCAAAGAAAACAATATTCTTTGATTCTTGTATATATTTCTTTAATTGTTCAATTTCTTTATCCATAATTTCACATCCTTTATCCTATTTTATTCCTTTATGAATAAAAAGAAAAGAGGCTTACGCCTCAAATTCCTGATATTGTTTAGCCAGGTTTTCATCAAACCAATGATTGATTTTACTGATCTCTTCATATTTCATAAGAGTCTGTGGACGAGAAGCTAATCGGTAGAAACAAGGGAATACGATCTCTACAACATTAAATGGTTCATGATTTATTTGTTTAGTTAATGCTGTTTTGAGTGATTTTTCTAATTGTCTCATCTGCTTAGGACTTCTTACACTTCCTCTTGATAGATAGCTAGCCTGATGTTTAGATGCTAATGTTTCTAGTATTCTGCTTCCACCCTTTGTGACAGTTGTATACTCAGGATCAGATTCAAAATAGTTTAAGGTATTTAGAATTGTTACATTCTCATCTGTTAAGCTTAATAGTCTTTCTTCATTTTTAGCTGTTGAAAGTACTTTAGAACTAGAAGTAATAATAATAACGATCTTACCTGGATGTTCTTTCTTATACTTTAATCCATCTATAAAATGATCTCCTTCAATATAATCATGAATCTCTACCTTTAAATTTACATCTGATGCTTTTACTTTAAAAATAACAACATCCTTTTGTATATCTAATTCCTTAATTACATCTGCTAATGCTTTTGTAAGTGAACCAAGATAGCATCCACTATGAGGGGGAATCCTATCAGGATCAATTAAATCATGTCCAGAATTATTTTTAGTTATAATAGCTCCAGCTGTACACATTAGTTCACAGATTCCACAATCAATACAAGATTGTGGATCTATATTCATTAAATGTCTGACTCCTCTTTGATTATGATCATCAGATAATCTTAGTAAATGCTTAGGACAATGGGACATACAATTTCCACATCCCATACATTGATCAATTAAAATTCTCATTTTTTCATTCTTCCTATTTCTCTATAATAGCTAAAGGTCAATAATACCATAGAACCTGTCCACGCCAGTATTTCCGCATAGAAGATTCCATTTTCACCCATCATAATAGGTAAAGCTAAAGCAGCAAAGACTCTCATTCCAAATTCAATAAATCCACTCACCATTGGGATAAAGGTATTTCCTAATCCCTGCAGGGCATTACGATATAAGTGTAGAAAATATAGAATAGGTAGAAAGATGGACATAATAAATAAATAATGATAGGCAACATTAACTACATCCCTATAGTTAGTACTTCCACTTTCCACAAATAATCCAACAATATTCTTTCCAAATAAGATCATACAGGCTGAAATAGTAAGAGAAATCACTATACTAAATAGAATTCCAACATGTATACCTTCCTTAATACGTTGAATCTTTTTTGCTCCAAGATTCTGTCCTACGTAGGTACATATTCCATAACCAAAGGATATTCCTGCAATTTCTAGAATACCATATAATTTATTGGTAGCTGTAAATCCAGCTATAAATACTAAACCATATCCATTTACAACACTTTGAACGATCATTCCTCCAATGGAAATAATAATATTCTGTAACGAAATTGGTCCTCCTAAAGTAAATAGATGTCTGATATATTCTTTTTCTATTTTTTGTTTTCTTTCTACTTTTATAATCTTTCTAAAAGACAGGTAACAGATCAAAGCAGATAATCCCTGTGATAGAACAGTTGCAAAGGCTGCCCCAAAGATTCCTAAATGGAATATATAAATAAACACCAGATCCATAATGATATTAAAAATAGAAGAGATCACCATAGCGATCAATGGTGTTTTAGAATCTCCAAATCCTCTAAGTAAACAGGCAAATAGATTATATAAGGTAATAAGAATAATACCACTAAACATTGTTCTTAAATAAACCAATGTTCCTCCAATAACATTATCTGGAGTCTTCATTAGTAATAATAATGGTTTTAATAAAGCTAAAGATAGTATAGTTACACTAACAATCAATAAAGCAGATAACACATAGGAATGATAAATTGATTTTTTTAATCTTTGATCATTATTCTCTCCATAAGCCTGAGCTACATCTACACTAAAGCCTTGGGTAAATCCCTGAATCAACCCGATAATCATCCAATTGATCCAGTCTCCAGCTCCTACTGAAGCTAAGGCAGTTACTCCAACTCCCTGTCCTACGATCATACTGTCCACTAATACATAGCCCTGTTGAAAGACGTTTCCAAGCATTAAGGGTAAAGCAAAGGCAAACAACAATTTAATTGGTTTGCCTTCTGTCATATTCATTGCTTTCATTATAATAGGTTAATACCGTATTCTGAACAGTGTTCTTTTGTTTCTTCATCCCATAATGAAGCCTGTACTTCTCCAATATGAGCTTTCTTTAAGAAATACATGCAAAGTCTTGATTGACCAATCCCACCACCGATCGTGTATGGTAATACCTTATTTAAGATATCCTGATGGAATGGTAATTGTTCACGATCTAAAGCATCCGCTTCTACTAATTGGTTGTGTAAGCTTTCTTCATCAACACGGATACCCATTGAAGAAATTTCATATGCTCTTTCTAGAATTGGATACCATACAATGATATCTCCATTTAATGACCAGTCATCATAGTCTGGAGCTCTACCATCATGCTTGATTCCTGATTTTAATTTACCACCGATCTGCATTAAGAATACAGCACCATATTTCTTAGTGATTGCATCTTCTCTTTCCTTTGGAGTTAGATCTGGATACATATCTTCAAGTTCTTGTGTTGTGATAAACTGAATTGATCTAGGTAATTTAAATTCACCTTCAAGCTGTGGATATTGTCTATGCATCATATATTCAACATCTAATAAAACATTGTAGATCTTATTTACGACATATTTTAAGAAATCAATATTTCTATTTTCTTTAGAAATTACTAATTCCCAATCCCATTGGTCTACATATACTGAATGTAAATTATCTAATTCTTCATCTCTACGAATAGCATTCATATCAGTATATAAACCTTCTAATTCTTCAAATCCATATCTATGTAATGCATTTCTCTTCCATTTAGCTAAAGAATGCACGATTTCAACATGATCTTCATGTACATCTGGTACATCAAAGGAAACTGCTCTTTCTACCCCGTTTAAGTCATCATTTAACCCTGTTGACTTTACTACAAATAATGGTGCAGAAACTCTAGTTAATCTTAGTGATTCTGCCAATCTTCTTTCAAAAGTATCTTTGATTTGTTTAATTGCGATTTCTGTTTCAAGTAAACTTAATTTTGGTTCATAGTTTACTGGTTCAATAAACTTACTCATAATTAATTCTCCCCCTACATAATGAACTATTTTACTTTAAATCCTATCAATAGTAAAGTTTTTTTATTCAATTAATAAAAAGTTTCTCAATTTTGTTTTTTTCTTTGTATTTCTATATAATTTATGTTATGGTGTGATTATAGGAAGTGAGAGAAATGAACTATAGAAAATCAATGTTATCTATGCAACAAAATCTAGAAAAAACCCCATTGATCAAGCGTTATAACCTGATTAGAAATGAACATAGCATTTTAATTAATGATATGTTTCATGATCTAATATTAAATATAGACCGTTATGAACCTATTTTACTTAAACAGCAGTCCATAAATTTTGAACTAGACCCTAATATCAATGATCAGGCTCAGTTGTTAGCTGATTTATTGTTTTATCCTCATTTAAAAGATGGAAACTGTATGTGTCAGATCTATTTAGAGGAACATAAACAGGAAGAACATAGAGATATGCTGCTTTCTATGTTAGAAAGCAGATTATCCCTATTTAAATTTATCAGTAGAGATGAAGCTACTGGGATTGTTCAATTATATGATCTTGTTAATGAAGAACAGATCGAAATTGTAGATAAGAAATTTGGAATGATGAATACAGGAAGTATCTACTATGCTGGTAGAATTATCAGCTATAATGGTATTAGTTTTTTAACTGGTATCAACTACTTCTTTCCTTGTAATTCTAAAACCAATAAATATATGAAAAACATAATCAATGATTTTAAATATAAAAAATCATGTGATGTATTAGTAAAGCTTTATCAGTATCATAAAAGAGAAGGGATCTAAACCTTCTCTTTATTATTAAGCCTGAATAAATGATAGAGATACTCTATTACGATCATCTACATCTAATACATAGACGGTTACAATATCCCCAACATTACAAATATCTAATGGGTGATTTACTTTTTTAGTAGACATCTTAGAGATATGAACTAATCCATCTTCATGTAATCCTATATCTACAAAGGCTCCAAAATCTACTACATTTCTAACTGTACCCTGCAGCTGCATACCTGGTTTTAGATCCTTTGTTTCTAATATATCAGATTTAAGTAAAGCTGTAGGATATTCATCTCTTGGTGTACGTAATGGAGCTTTTAGAGCCTCCTTTATATCATGTAAAGTATATTCATCACAATTGATCTTAGAAGTATCTAAGCTATCAATTTCTTCTTCGATATTTCCAATATCCTTTACATCCTTATGAATAGCTTTAAGAATCTGTTTAGCCACATCATAGCTTTCTGGATGAATAGAAGTCATATCTAATGGATTATCTCCATTCATAACTCTTAGAAAACCAACAGCCTGTTCATAGGTTTTCTTGCCTAGCTTCTTTACATTCAATAATTGTTGTCTATTTGTATAAGGACCATTTTCATTTCTATATTCAACGATATTATTAGCTATTGTCTTTGAACATCCAGATACATATTGAAGTAAAGATGGAGATGCTGTATTAATATCTACCCCAACAGAGTTAACTGCTTTTTCAACTACGAAGTCTAATCGATCTGTTAATTCCTTTTGATTCATATCATGCTGATATTGTCCTACAGAGATTGCTTTTGGTTCGATCTTAACTAATTCTGATAAAGGATCCTGTAATCTTCTGGCAATGGATACAGCTGAACGTTCTTCAACCTGATAGTCAGGGAATTCTTCCTGTGCTATTTTACTAGCTGAATAAACTGATGCTCCTGCTTCTGATACAATTACATATTGAAGCTTTAAGTGATTTTCTTTAATATAATCTGCGATAAACTTTTCTGTTTCTCTGCTGGCAGTTCCATTTCCAATTGCGATAATTTCTACACCATAATGACTAATTAAATTGCCTAAGATACGTTTATCTCCACTATGATCTTTATTAGGTAAAGAAGCATAGAATTTAGAGATCGTTAATACCTTACCCTGTGGATTAACTACAGCTAATTTACATCCAGTTCTAAAACCAGGGTCAACTCCTAATACTGTTTTTCCCTGTAGTGGTGCCTGTAACAATAGCTTTTCTAGATTAACAGAGAATACATCTAATGCTTTATCCTGTGCTCTTTCAGTTAATTCATTACGAATTTCTCTTTCAATAGATGGATATAATAAACGATCAAAACCTTCTGTAGCTGCTTCTCTAATAATATCCTCTACAATTGTAGGTTTATTACGAGTAAATCCTCTAACAATGTAATTGATCAACCATTCCTTATCATATTCAAAGGTAATGGTAACTACCTTTTCCTTTTCAGCACGATTTAAAGCTAAAATACGATGGTTAGCAATACGACTAATTGGTTCAGCATAATCATAATACATCTGATATACCTTCTTTTCATCGTTATGTTTCTTCTTTTCTTTAGATACAATACGACCTCTCTTTAATAGATTATCCTTTACTGCAGCTCTATATTTAGCGTTTTCTGAGACATGCTGAGCAATAATATCCTTAGCTCCTGCATATACATCTTCTAAAGTTAGATCATCCTTAACGAATTTCTTAGCTTCTTTTTCTAAGCTTCCATTTCTAGGCATAGTTAAGATCCAGATTGCTAATGGTTCTAAACCATTTTCCTTGGCAATCATAGCTCTTGTTTTCTTCTTTTCCTTGTATGGGCGATAGATTTCATCAACCTGTGAGATTTTTTCACAGGCATTTATAGATTCAATGATTTCTTTATTCAACATTCCCTTTTCATCAATTAAACGAATAACTGCTTCTTTTCTTTCTTTTAGATTTAATTGATAGGTATATACCTCATTGATTGCACGTATCTGATCTTCATTTAAAGCTCCTGTTCTTTCCTTACGATATCTGGCAATAAATGGGACAGTTGCTCCTTCCTCTAACATGGATAATACTGTTTTGACTTGTTCTATGGTTAAATTCAATTCTTTTGCACAATATTGAATTACTTCTTCATTCATAATATAAAACCCTCCTTGCAACGTTCTACATTATAGCACTCCTTTTTAATTAACTCAAATCTTAAGTTTTTTTACTTTTTTATGAGTAATTTTGAAACTTTTTGGCTATTTTATATGGAGGAGTTATTATATAATGGATAACGGAGATGAGAATTATGGGAATTAATAATTATCAGGGAAAGTATCCTAAAGGAAAATATAATCTGATCAGTGATGTTAAAGGGATCACTGTAGGACATAAAGGTTTAGAAAACTACAATACAGGAGTAACTATTATTAACTTTGATCATGATATCTTTCATCATAAATATGTAGGAGCAAGTTATATTGTGAATGGTTTTGGGAAAAGTACTGGTCTTGTGCAGATCAATGAACTAGGTACAATAGAAAGTCCTATTGCTTTAACTAATACCCTAAGTGTTGGTATCGTTCAACATGCTATGGTCAAATATATGCTGGAGAACAATGAAGATATTGGAAAAACAACGGGAACCGTGAATGTTATTGTAGGAGAATGTAATGATGGTCACTTAAATGATATTAGAGGACAGCATATTACTGAAGAAGACGTATTTGATGCAATCAAGGATTGTAAAGTTAATTTTGAAGAAGGTAGTGTAGGAGCTGGAAAGGGCATGATCTGTTTTGGCATGAAGGGTGGAATTGGCTCTAGTAGTCGCATCATTTCGCTAGATCATAATTATACAATAGGAACTCTATTATTAACCAACTTTGGAAGTATGAAGGACTTTATAGATTATAAAGTAGAAGAAAGAGAAGAACAGGGATCCTGTATGATGATCATTGCCACGGATGTTCCTTTAACACATCGTCAATTGGAAAGAGTATGCAGACATGCTGTAATTGGTTTAGCTAGAAGAGGAAGCTATGTAGGTAATGGAAGTGGAGATATTGTAATTGGTTTAAGTACAGCTAATCTGATCGATCATTATAATCAGGAGCTTATTGAGTTAAAATGTATTCCAGAAAGTAAAATTGATTTAGTTAATCGAGCTATGATCGATGCTTTAGAGGAATCTATCTTATCCTCTCTTGAGCATAGTCCAACTACTACTGGAAATGGGAATACTGTCTATAGTATTCATGAAATAAGAAAGAGGGTACACCAAAATGAGCAATAGTAAAACACGTATTAGTGGAATCAGCTTTATAAGAATGATGTGCTGTTTTGGGGTTATTATCTTCCACTATTATATTCATTCTACAAGTTCTTATAAGCTATTTACCACAACCCCTAATGGGGATTGGGGAGAGATCTTTGTAGCTGTATTCTTTATGTTATCTGGGGGATTGTTATATATTAATCATGCTAAGATCACAAATCTGTTTCGCTTTTATAAGAAACGCTTTTTATCTATTTTTCCTGCTTTTTACTTGGCATATGCTTTCTATTATATAGAAAATATATTAAGTACAGGAAAGGTATTCTGGTCTGGTAAGAAGATTTATTTATTGCTTTCCTTTACTGGGTTAGATGGATACCTGAATTATCTTTTTCCTTCTAACTATTATATCTTAGGGGAATGGTTTTTAGGGGCTTTAGTTCTATTATATCTATTGTATCCTCTTATTGCTTATTTAATCGATCACTATAATGTTTATTTTATGATCGGCTTTTCTCTATTATATATAGTTTTTCTATTTACTCAGCTGCATTTTACTATTTTACCAACCCGTAATCTGATTTCATGTTTAATGAGCTTTGTGATAGGGATCTATCTAATGAAATATAGAAGATATCTGTTTAATTCTAAGGTATTCTTAGCTGCTTTAGTTCTATTTGCAGTATCCTTATTTATTGAATTTCCTGGTTTTGTGAATGCTGCAATTAAGCTTCAGGCAATCTCTTTATTTATTATTCTTAGACAGATTGGATCTTTACTTGAACATACCTTCCTGCAAAGGGGAATCAAAGGAATAGGAAATATCACCTATGAGATGTTTTTACTTCAACATATGCTGATCATTAAGTTTTTAAATATAAGAAATTATCAGGACCCTATTAAAGCTTTTCTGTTTTTCTTGATCGTTCTAGTGATGATCATGATCTATTCTAAGGTATTAAATATTGTTGCTTCTTATCTAAAGGATCTTATCCGTAAACCTGATAAAGGTTTACGATAAAGTCCTTTTTCGTTTTTAAACAAGTCTTTTGAAAACAACATGAAAACATAATTTATTTGTTTATTCAATCACTTTCCAAACTAGAAAAGATAGATATTTAGGAAAATTTGACATTTATTTCGATTTTTGATAAGATGTGCTTTAGGAGGCGATTATATGTACTTTGATACACATATGCATTTTAATTCAGAGGAGATGTATCCTAATATTGATACCTATATTGAAAACTGTATGAATAACAAGGTTACAATGATGACCGTAGTAGGATATGATATGGAAACCTCAAGAAGAGCGATTGAAATAGCTCAAAAGTATGAATTTATATATGCTGCTGTTGGAATTGGTCCTAATGATTGTTTAAATACTACTCAAGAGGATCTAGATGAGTTAGATATAATGCTTACTCAAGATAAGGTTGTAGCTTTAGGAGAAATTGGTTTAGATTATTACTGGGATGATGTTCCAAAGGAAAGACAGCATGAAATGTTTCTAAAGCAATTAGAATTAGCTAAAAAGCACAACAAACCTGTAGTCATCCATTCAAGAGATGCACTTCAGGATACGTTTGATATGTTAAAGGCAAGTCAACATTACGGTATTATGCACTGCTATTCTGGAAGCTATGAAATGGCTAAGGAATTTGTAAAGATTGGTTTTTATATTTCTTTAGCAGGTCCTGTTACATTTAAAAATGGACGCAAGCAAAAAGAAGTTGCCAAAGGCATAGATATCGATCATCTGTTGATTGAGACTGATAGTCCTTATTTAGCACCTGTTCCATTTAGAGGAAAGCGAAATGAGCCAGCTAATGTTATCTATGTAGCAAAGGAAATTGCTAACCAAAAGGGTATGGACGTAGAAGACGTTGCTCGTATCACAACGTTTAATGCCAAAAAAGTATTTGGTATTAAATAAGGAGGATCTATATGAAAAAGTTCTTTGAAAAAATAGTAAAAGGTAGGTATCCATTATTAGGATTACTTATTCTTGCATTTTTCTATTCATTTGTAAATTTTAGTTTTAATCAGGCACAGGCAATTAATACATTAACAAACTATGTACCTGCAGTAAATATATTTGTGAAAGATGAAAATGGAGAAAGCAGTGGTTATTTAGTTAAACAGACTACTGTACAGAATATATTAAATGATTATGGTTATACCTTAGGGGATGAAGATTATACGGAACCAGCTTTAGATTCCATTGTTGAGGAAGGGCAGACTATCCAGATCAACCGTGTAACCTATTCAACATCCTATACCACTGAAGATATTCCTTTCACAACTGAATTTGTAACTAGAAGTGGAAATGTGAAAACTACCAGAACAGCTCAAACAGGTAAGGTAGGTACTTTAAAGAAAACCTATACGACTAAGCTGATCAATGGGGTAGAGGTATCTACTGACTTAACTAATGAAGAAGTGATAGAAGAGCCAACAAATACCGTAATTGAATACAATGCAATCGCTGAAGGAGCTACATGGACGGGTAGATTAACTACCTATGGTTATGATTGTGCTGGTTGTGGTGGTGGTACTTCTGCTGGAGCTAAGCTATCAAGTAATGGAGTCAATGGTTCTGGAAGTGCCAAGATCACTTATCATGGAAAGCAATACTATGTATTAGCTGCTGATCGTTCAATTCCATTCTGTACAATTATTGAAATCAAGAATTCAGGCTTTGGTATTGGAGATACTGCTTATGGGATTGTATTAGATCGAGGTAGTTCGATCACTGGAAATAGTATTGATATCTTTAATGGTTCTGAACGTGGTGGTAAGAAATACTTTAATGGTGGAGCGAATTACGCAACAACCTTTACTATTATTTCAGTAGGGCGTGGAAATGCTTACTGTTTCAATGATTAATGGGAAATATTAAATATTTCCCTTTTTTATTTGTATTTGTGAATTAGAATGTATATAATAAATCAATGTAAAAGGGGTGGATCATATATGTATGATGTAATCGTAGTAGGAGCAGGTCATGCAGGAATTGAAGCATGTTTAGCTCCAGCAAGAATGGGCTTAAAAACCCTTGTTATAACTTCAAATTTTTCAAATGCCGGGCAAATGCCTTGTAATACATCGATCGGTGGACCAGCTAAAGGAATCATTGTACGTGAAGTAGATGCTTTAGGTGGACAGATGGGTAAATCTGCCGATAAGAATTATCTTCAGATGAAGATGTTAAATACTGCTAAGGGTCCTGGGGTTCAATCCTTAAGAGCTCAAGCAGATAAAAGAGCATATCCTAGATATATGCAACAGGTTTTACGCGAACAGGAAAACCTGGATATTCTTGAATCTATGGTTGAGGATTTAATCGTAGAAGGTAAGGATGTAAAGGGAATTATTCTAGAAGATGGAACTAGAATTGAATCTAAAACAGTTATTCTTACTACTGGTACTTATTTAAAGGCTGAAGTATTAGTAGGAGCAACTAAAACACCTAGTGGTCCAGATCAGCAAAGAAGATCTATCTATTTATCTGATAAAATGGCTGAATATGGATTTAAGATCATTCGTTTAAAGACGGGTACTCCTCCTAGAGTAGAAATCCATAGTATTGATTATTCTAAAACCACATTACAACCAGGTACTGACGCTAAACTAGCATTCAGCTTTGATACAACGGATTTTATTCCAATTGAAAAACAGACACCATGTTATTTAACCTATACAAATGAAACTACTCATAAGATCATTCGTGATAACCTTCATAAATCTAGTATGTATTCTGGAATCGTAAAGGGAATTGGGCCTAGATATTGTCCAAGTATTGAAGATAAGGTAGTAAAGTTCAGTGATAAACCAGCTCATCAGATTTTCTTAGAACCAGAATCTAAGGAAATGAATAGTATCTATGTACAGGGATTCTCTACTTCTATGCCTCATGAAATTCAGGAACAGATGATCCGTACATTACCAGGTTTAGAAAACTGTGTTATTTTAAAGTATGCTTATGCAATAGAGTATGATGCTATCGATCCTTTACAGTTAAAGCCTTCTCTAGAAACTAAAGTATTAAATAATCTGTTTACTGCAGGTCAGATCAATGGTACAAGTGGATATGAAGAAGCTGCTGGACAAGGATTAATGGCTGGAATCAACGCTACTCTTAAGGTACGTGGTGAAGCTCCTTTAGTTTTAAGAAGAGATGAAGCTTATATTGGGGTATTAATTGATGATCTTGTTACTAAAGGAACTAAGGAACCTTATCGTATGCTAACAAGCCGTGCTGAACATAGATTATTATTAAGACATGATAATGCTGATGCAAGACTTAGAGAATATGGTCATAAGATCGGTCTAGTCAGTGAAGAAAGCTATCAGAGATATCTTTTAAAACAGAAGCATATTCAGGATGAAATTGAAAGATTAAAAACAATTCGTTTTACTCCTAAGCATGAGATCAATAATATTCTAGAAGAAATTGGTTCATCTAAATTAACAGAAGGTATTTCAGCAAAGGAATTAATTCAAAGACCACAGGTTACCTATGATACTTTAAAACCATATATTGAAGAAGTAGAATTAACTGAAGAAGAAATCAATGAAATCAATATTTTAATTAAGTATGAAGGATATATCGCTAAAGCTAAACGTCAGGTAGCTAAAGTGCAGTCTATGGAATTAAAGAGTATCCCTGAAAATATTGATTATGATGATGTACCAAACCTATCCTTAGAAGCTAGACAAAAATTAAAACAGATCAGACCATTTACGATTGGTCAGGCTAGTCGTATCTCTGGAATCAATCCTGCAGATATTTCTGTATTATTAATCTATTTAAAACAGAATCGTTCAGGAGAATAAGATGAATATTGAACAATTTATTCAGGCTTTAAAGGAAAAGGGAATCGAATTAACGGAAAAGCAATTAAATCAGTTTGAACTTTATTATAAGGAATTAGTAGAATGGAATGAGAAAATGAATCTAACTAATATTACTGAAAAGGAAGATGTTTATCTTAAACATTTTTATGATTCATTAACACTTGCTTTTGATTATCCTTTATCAAATCAATCTATTGCTGATATTGGAGCAGGGGCTGGTTTTCCTTCTATTCCTTTAAAAATTGTTTACCCTGATTTAAAGGTTACAATCGTTGATTCTTTAAATAAGAGAATTACCTTCTTAAATCATCTTGTGAAGGTATTAGAATTAGAAAATGTAAATGCGATTGCCGCAAGAGCAGAGGAATATGCCATTAACCACAGAGAACAGTTTGATCTTGTATCTGCTAGAGCAGTTGCCAGATTAAATGTATTAGATGAACTTTGTTTACCTTTGGTTCGTGTAGGAGGGATGTTTATCTCTTTAAAAGGAAATCAAGGAGTCATCGAAGTAGAAGAAGCTAAAAATGGAATCTTAAAGCTAGGAGGAAAAGTCATCGAGGTTCATGAATTTGAATTACCAAATCATGATCATAGAGTGAATGTCCTGATTCAAAAAGAAAAGAGTACTCCTAAACAATATCCTAGAAACTTTGGGAAAATTAAGAAAAGTCCATTAAAATAGGAGAACTTATGGATAACAAACAATTACAATATATTAATATCAACAATATTATTCCAAATACTACTCAACCAAGAACCTTCTTTGATGATGATGCAATCAATGAATTGGCTGAATCTATTAAGGAAAACGGATTAATACAACCAATTGTAGTAAGACCAATTGATAACGATAAATATGAAATCGTAGCAGGTGAAAGACGTTATAGAGCCTGTCATAGAGCTTTATTAGAAAATGTACCATGTATTATTCAAAATTATGATGATATGCATTTAGCACAGGTTGCTTTAATTGAAAATATTCAAAGAGAAGACTTAACTCCAATTGAAGAAGCTAAAGCTTATAAGATGATGTTGGAAGAATATAATCTAACTCAAACACAGATCGCTGAACAGGTTGGAAAGAAACAGTCAACAATTGCCAATAAGCTTCGTCTATTAAATTTACCAATAGAGATTCAGGATGCTCTTTTAGAAAGAAAGATCACTGAAAGACATGCTAGAGCTTTACTATCTGTAGAAGATTCAAAGACTCAGATCTCTACAATGAAAAAGATTATAGATAAAGGACTAACAGTTAAGCAGACTGAGGAATTAGTTAATAAAGGACCTAAGCAAAAGAAACCTAAAGCTAATGTCGTTAAGGGTTATACAAAGAATGTAAAGATTGCTTTAAATACCTTAGCTAGATCTTTTGATATGATTCGTAAGGTAGGAATTGATGTAGATACCAGTGAAAGTGAAGATGATACATACTTCTATTTAACTGTGAAAATAAAAAAGTAGACTTGATCTACTTTTTTATTATCTTTACAATCTGTGCCTTATTAGTGATATATTCATGATTGTGAAGTGGAATTATATATTCATCTGGTAATACCTGATAAACAATTGGATCTCCTCCATATTGATTTGATGCTTTTTTGGCATATTGATAAGCAGAAATATAAGAATCCGTAATAAAAACGACATTGGTTTTATTCTTTCTAAATGATTCTCTTAAATTACGTGTTTCACTAGCAGGCAGTATTTCTTGTATTTCGAAAATATTCGATGTCCCATGATAATAGATTTGTTCATTACACATAATATCATCTCCTCTATCTTTATCATACAAGTATTAGAGAGGATAGATTAGGGTATCAGGTAAACAAAAAACTGATCATTAAGATCAGTTTTCAGGGACTGCGATTGGTAATGCATTCTTTACTTTATTGATACTATCTCCCAGGATCTTATTCGTTCTATTAATTGAATCCTGTGGATCAGTTCCTAGATTAGGTAAATCATTAAGAGCCTCTAAATCATCTAATGGTAAAATATAGTACTGATTATTATCATCAGTAGTTTGCATATAAACCCAGGTATAGGTAAATGAGATATCACTGATTTCAACATTTCCATGGAAATCCTTAGATAACTTGATATTTACCATCATACCATCTTCTGTTTCTCCATTTGCTTCACTTGATAAATATTCATATCTTTGATTGGATAAATGATTTCCTATTGCGTAGGCTACAAATGTCTGATGAGATCCATCTGTACTTGTAAGTACATCTACAGGTTGAATAACATGAGGATGACTTCCAATAATAAGATTATAACCTATATCACATAATGCCTGTGCCATACTTTCTTGTGTAGAAGATTGAGTTAAGCTGTATTCTGTACCCCAATGTAGATAGATCATACATACTTCAGCTCCATCATTTTTCATAGCTTCATATCTATTTTTAGCTTCTGCATAGAATTGATCTAAGGTATTATAATTAAAAGAACTGATAAGTGGATCACTAGCATCACTGACATCCTTCCAGTTAATAGTTTTATAATTACCTGCTTCATAAACATAATCTACCATTCCTACCTTGATTCCTTCAATATTTTGAACCTTGTATGGCTTTATATCCGTAGATTGTCGAATACCTAGATAATTAAATTTGATTTGGTCCATAAAATCCATAGTAGCATGCAATCCTTCATCATAACCATCATAAAGGTGATTACTAGCTAACAGGCATAGATCTATACCACTATTTTTTAGATTACTCATAATAGCGGGAGGGGAGATAAAGTTTTCAAAGCCAATATAATCGCCTCCACCTAATGCTCCTTCAAAGGTACATACAGTAT
>R17__coassemble_218_pt1 | contig 38623 bp, 34 predicted proteins | sample R17__metabat2_high_PE_012 | metagenome-assembled genome bin R17 | reverse complement strand
CTACTGGATAGTGTACATGCTTTAACATAGCAAGATCGTTTCCACCATCCCCAATAGCCATCGTATCTTCCAGCTTTAGATGATAGTAGTTTAAAAACTGATCAATGCCATTTTGTTTAGTTCCACCCTTAGGAGAAATATCGCAGAAGGATGGATGCCATCTGGCAGCTATGCAACCAGGCATACGACTTAATAATTCTTTTTCTTCTTCTTCATTTATAAAAGCCATACACTGATAAACTTTTTCGTGAGTAATATTAGAGATATCACCAGCAGGATGATCATCGTTTAGTGTAATAGAATGTATATAATCTACTCTTTCATCTCGATAATTGAAGATCTTATCATTTTCTCTTACAAATCCACATGGAAAGGGATGTTCATGAATAGAGTTGACTAAAATCTCTAACTGACTAGAAGAGATCGTATTTTCATAGATAATATGATGATCAGTAAAACAGTACTGACCATTCAGGGTAATATACCCATCAAAAGGAAATTGTTTTAAGACTGCTAAACCATCTTTCGCTCTTCCTGTCGCAATAAAGAGTTTGATTCCTTTTTCTTTTAGCAAATAGAGTGCATCCATAGCACTTTGAGGAATTGTATGTGTTTGAAAACTGACTAATGTACCATCGATATCAAAAAATATTGCCTGTATCATTTCTGACCACCTCCAATTTTATTTTACGCAATAAAGCTTTATTCTGTCTATATTTTTGTTTAAAAAATAAGTATAATAGAAAAAAAGGAGAAATTTATGAAATACTATAATATTCAAAAACCCCTTGTTATTCGTAATAAGGTTTTAAAAAATAGAATTATTGCGTCTAATTCTTTACCTCATTTTCTGCAGGGACCAGAAAGCTATCCTGCTGATCCAGTAATTGCTCACTATGAAAATAAAGCTAAGAATTCTGCTGTTACTACAGTAATGGGGATCAATAACTTTTCAAGAGGAAAACAGCTGCCGATGTTTGTAGATTTCGGTCATTTTCCAGATTATGATCTTTATGATGCAAATTCTCAGAACTATCTGATGCATTTAGCTGATTGTATCCATTATTATCAGTCCTTAGCCTGTATGGCGATCTTTGTAGGACCTCCATCTTCCTATCCTTTAATGCATTATCTAGATCCTAAGCATAGCAGCTTTGGAGATGCTCCCTTTGAAATTGAACTGATCCCAGCTCATAAAAAGGTAGAAGAATATGACATAGAGCTGTTAAATAAAATAGCAGATTCCTATGCTGAACAGTGTGCAATTTTAAAAAGATTAGATTATGATATGGCTTCTATTCATATGTGCTATCGTGGAAATCTGCCAGCCAAGTTTTTTTCTCCAGCTACTAATCATAGAGAAGATGAATTTGGAGGAAGTCTAGAAAATAGAATGAAATTCCCATTAATGGTTTTAAAACGTATCCGTGAAAGAGTAGGAAATGATTTTCTAATTGAAATTGAATGGTCTATTTATGAAGAGGATGGATATCCTATTGAAGAGAGTATTGCCTTTTTAAATGAAGCTAAGAAGTATATTGATTTGGTTCAGCTTAGAGCTGGTGAAGTAGATGTTGCTCATCCTTTAGGCTTTGAATTAAGAGAAACTCCATTTTTAGAGGATTGTATCCATATTAAAGAAAATGTACCTGATCTGATTATTGGAAGTGTAGGAGGATATCAGGATCTTGATACGATCGAAGAAGCTTTAAATCATATTGATCTGATTTACGCTGCAAGAGCTTTTATCTCAAATACGAATTATATAGATTTGATCAAAGAAGGAGCAAACGATGATCTTGTTCCATGCTTAAGATGTAATAAGTGTCATGGAAGAGGAGTGAACGATCCTTTTATATCGGTATGTTCTGTTAATCCTATAATCGGTCTTGAACATAAGATCGACCGTATGATCTCACCTGTAACAAAGATCAAAAAGGTGGCTATTATTGGAGGAGGACCAGCAGGGATGAGATGTGCAATCTTTTTAAGACAAAGAGGGCATCAGGTTACGATTTATGAAAAGGAACATGAATTAGGAGGAATGATTCGTCATAGTGATTATGTTGATTTTAAATGGCCACTTAAAAAGTATAAGGATTATCTGATCTATCAGATGAATAAACTAAATGTAGAGGTTCATCTAAATACTTTAGCTACTCCTGAAATGATCAAAGATCAATACGATGTTATTATTGCTTCTACTGGTTCAAAAGCTATCGTTCCACCATTAAAAGGTTTAGAGGAATATATGTTTGCTTATCAGGCCTTTAAGGATGAAACAAAACTACAAAAAAGTGTAGTGATCATCGGTGGAGGAGAAATAGGAGTAGAATGTGCGATACATTTAGCAAGACATGGTCATAACGTTAAAATCGTGGAAATGAAGAGTAAACTGGCAAGTGAGGCTACTCATATCCATTATTATAAAACATTAAAGGAAAACTGGGAAAAGGAAGCAAATATAGAGATATATACGCAAAGTAAAGTGATCGAGATCGATCATTCTAATATCGTCCTTGAACAGAATGGAAATAAAGAAATTATAAAAGGAGATAGTATCGTACTAGCTGCTGGTATGAAGGCTAAAAGAGAGGAAGCATTAGCCTTTTATGGATGTGCAAAGGAGTTTTATCTATTAGGTGATGCTTCAAAGGTAGCAACTTTGCAACAGGCAAATCGACAGGCCTTTGCAATTGCCAGTCAGATCTAATCCTGATTTTCTTTTCTATCATGTGCTGTTGATCAGCAATTTGAAGAGGTTTATAAGAAAAATTATAAATGTTTAAAATTTTTGACGTTTTAGAAAGATTTTTCTTTTAAAAAATAAAATGTTCTGTTATAATATTGCAACGTATAGAAAGGTGGAGTTAAATTATGGGAAGAGCTCATGAAGTACGTGCAGCCTCAATGGCAAAGACTGCCGCAATGAAATCAAAATTATATTCACGTTATGGAAAGGAATTATTTATCGCTGCTAAATCTGGAGTTCCTGATCCAGAGATGAACTTAGCTTTAGCTAGAAAAATTAAAGAAGCAAAATCTAACCAGGTTCCTGCTGATGTAATTAAAAGAGCAATCGAAAAGGCAAAAGGTGGTTCTCAAGAATCATATGCTGAATGCCGTTATGAAGGATTCGGTCCTGGTGCTGTAACAGTAATCGTAGACTGCTTAACAGATAACACTAACCGTGCATTTACTGATGTAAGAACTGCATTTAATAAATCAAAAGGATGTAAAATCGCTGCCTCTGGTGCAGTATCATTCGGATATCAAAGATTAGGAGCTTTCAGTTTTGAAACTACATTATCTGAAGATGAATTATTAGAAATCTTAATTATGGAAGATATCAATGTTACTGATGCACATGTTGAAGATGGATATGCAGAAGTTTATGTTGAAGCATCTGATTTCGCTAAATGTCAAGACTGTTTAGAAGCTAATGTAGAAGGTGTAGAATTCGATCGTTGTGAAGTTTCTATGATTCCTGATGAATATATTACTTTAGATAACGAAGATGACAAGGCTGCATTAGATAAATTAATGGCTATGTTAATGGACGTTGAAGATGTAAACAAAGTTTACACTAACGTTAAACCTGAAGCTGCAGAAGAAGAATAATTCAATTAAGAGCTGACAATCTTAGATTGTTAACTCTTTTTTTGTTTAGGAGAATATTATGGAAATAAAGATTTTACAGCTTATAGAAGGAGCAAAGAAGGCTGAGGGATTAACCGTGATCATTGATGTATTTAGAGCTTTTAGTGTGGAAGCTTATCTTTTTGATCAGGGAGTCAGTAAAATTATACCAGTAGGGAAGGTAGAGGAAGCTTATGCATATAAAAAGGATCATCCCAATTATCTTTTAGTAGGGGAAAGAAAGGGAAAACAGCTAGAAGGATTTGACTATGGAAATTCTCCTTCTCAGATTCAAAATGAAAATTTAAAAGGAAAAACAGTTGTTCATACCACCTCTGCTGGAATTCAGGGAATTGTAAATGCCACGCATGCTACAAAAATCATTACAGGCAGCTTAGTGAATGCTAGAGCGATTGCTTCTTATATTCAAAAGCTAGATCCTGCTTACGTGTCTTTAGTATGTATGGGACTTGATGGAAAATGGGAGAGTGAGGAGGATACATTGTGTGCAAAATATATTTCTTCCTTATTATTGAATAAGCCATTTGATTTAAAAGCAGGTATTGAAGAATTGAAAAGGACAAGTGGAGCAAAATTTTTTGATGAAAATGACCCTGTTTTTCCAATAAATGATTTCTATTTGAGTACCAAAGAAAACTTATTTGATTTTGTGATAGAATATAAAGATGGAGTGATGGTAAAAGTAGATCTGTGATCTGCTTTTTTTTGAATTTAAAGTATTTTAATTTTCTAAATGTAATCTTTTTTAAAAAAATAGATATGTTATAATGAAAAAGAAAGAAGGTATGTATTATGCTTAGAATTGAACATCTTACGAAAAGCTATGAGAATAAAAAGGCTGTAGATGATCTGTCACTTCATATTTTACCAGGTGAGATCTATGGTTTTATTGGACATAATGGTGCAGGAAAAACAACAACATTAAAAAGTATTGTAGGCATTATAGGTTTTGATGAAGGGGAGATCTATGTAGATCATATATCCCTTAAGAAAGATCCAATTGCCTGTAAAAGGAAAATAGCCTATATTCCTGATAATCCTGATCTTTATGAATTTATGACAGGAATCCAGTTTTTGAATTTTATTGCCGATATCTTTGAGGTACCATCTGCTAAACGTAATGAGTTGATTCATAAATATAGTGATCAGTTTGAATTAACAGATGACCTTGGTTCTGGGATCAGCTCCTATTCCCATGGAATGAAGCAGAAATTAGCAGTTATTTCAGCTTTGATCCATGAACCGCAGCTGATCATAATGGATGAACCATTTGTGGGCTTAGATCCTAAAGCAAGTCATCAGCTTAAGGAAATTATGAAGGAATTCTGTAAAAACGGTTCAGCGATCTTTTTTAGTACGCATGTATTAGAAGTAGCAGAAAAGCTTTGTGATAAGGTTGCGATTATTAAACAGGGAAAGCTGATTGCTTCAGGAACGATGGAAGAGGTCAAAGGAGATTCATCTTTAGAGGATGTATTCTTAGAAATTGAAGGTGAACATAATGCTTAAGGTATTGATCAAAAAGCAGATGATGGAAAGCTGGAAACAGCTGTTCTATGATCCTAAAAAAGGAAGAATGAGATCTACCAAAAGCAAGATTAGATATGGATTGCTGTTTGCTTTTTTAGGTGTTTATCTATTTGTAGTTTTTTATCATTTATCTAAAGAGCTTTGTGAAATTACCTTTTCGTCAGGTTTAAGCTGGTTTTTTTACATGCTTTTAGCTATCCTTGCCATTACCTATGGTTTAATAGCCAGTATCTTTAGTGGTTATTCTAGTCTATATCTGCCTAAGGATAATGATATTTTGATTCCTTTGCCAATTAAAGAAAAGGATCTGATTTTATCAAGATTGATGAATATCTATCTTTTAGGCTTATTCTATGAATCCATCGTCTATCTTCCTGCTATTCTAGCAGGACAGATCACGGGTGGTTTTGATCTAAAAGCTTTAATTTTCTCTATTTTGATGCTGATCGTTACATCCTTTTTCATTTTAGCCATGTCTGCATTGCTAGGCTATCTTGTAGCGATGATCTCAGTTAAGATTCAATCTAAAGCGATGGTGATCGTAGTCATCTCCTTGGCTTTTATAGGATTATATTTTTATCTGTATTCTAAAATTCTTAGTGGCTTATCCAACCTAGAATTATTTGTACAGGGGGCAAGTGTGACTGTTCATGATAAGATCTTTCTATTATATCATTTAGGTCAGGCTCATATTGGAAATCTAAAATCAATGCTGATCATGATCGTGCTTACAGGTATTCTTACTGTGATTTCTTATCAGCTTGTTGTTCTTTCATTTAGTAAGGCTATTAGACAAGGCAAAGGGGAAAAGAAAAGAGTATACAAAGCAGAAAATAATATTTCAAGATCAGTAGACTTAGCATTATTGCGAAAAGAATTTATGAGATTTACAAAATCTGCAAGCTATATGCTTAACTGTTCCTTGGGAACAATCATACTTCCAATCCTTGGAATCTATCTTTTAGTAAAGCCTGATAGCTTATCTATGATCAGCGTGCTGATGATCGATCATTATGAATTCTTTCCAGCTGCTGTCTGTGGAATATTATGTATGGTTGGCAGTATGAACGATATTACTGCACCTTCTATTTCTCTTGAAGGAAAAAGTATATGGATCTTACAGTCTATGCCTGTTCATCCTTGGCGAGTGCTGAAGGCTAAGATGAAGCTTCATCTATATCTTTCATTGATTCCAGCCTTATTTGCAGGGATTGTTTTGTGTGTACGTTTAGATCTTTCTCTTTTTACTGCGCTCCCTGTTTTAGGGTTAATGAGTATCTTTATTGTCTTTAGTGCTTTATCTGGTTTAGCTTTAGGGTTAAAATTTGCTAATCTGAACTATACAAATGAAACCTCAGTTATTAAACAGGGTTTAGCTCCTACGATTGCGATTTTAGGAGATATGGGAATTGTGACTATCTGTGGAGTATTTATTTATCTGTTAGCAGATCATCTATCAATCACTGTTATTTTATATTTTTTACTTGTTATATTTATGATGATCAGTATAGGGATCTATTTGTATTTAAAAACCAAGGGCAGTGAAATCTTTGCTCATCTATAGGAGTATGGAAACATACTTCTTTTTCTTTTGTTGAAAGGAAATTGTATTTTTTTTAGATTTCAACTATAGTTATTCTGTTTAGGAGAAGTGAAATATGAAAAAAGAATATTTATATATGGGAACTACTATTTTATTATGGGGGTTAAGTGCAACGGTATCGAAACTGTTTTTTAGTGGTTTAAATACCTATTATATTTTAGCTATGACAGGTGTTTTTTCCTGGCTCATGCTGCTAGCTGGAACCTTTTTAACTGGTACGATCAAGGAATTAAAAAAGGTATCATTAAAAACAATGGCTTTAATGGTAGCTGTAGGAAGTCTGGGTGTTTTTTTCTGTAACTATTTCTATCAAAAGGGGATTTCTTTATTACCTGCTCAGCAGGCCTTTGTGATCAATTACCTATGGCCGACCTTTGTGATCATCTTTAGTGTACCGATCCTTCATGAAAAACTGACAGTTACCAAGTTGTTTGCTATTTTATTAGCCTTTTTAGGGGTTGTCTGTGTAGCAACTAATGGAAATATATCCTCTCTTTTTGGGGGAGCGCTACATGGGATTTTAATGAGTGTACTGGGGGCTGTATTTTATGGCTTATATAGTCCTTTAAATAAAAGATTTGATTATGACAAGGAATTAGCTTTAATGCTGACCTATTTCTTTACTACTATTTTAGCCTTTGTGATGACTGCTTTTGATCATGGTATGGTAATGCCAACTTTAAGACAATTCTTTGGTATTGTGATCTTTGGGGCTTTTATCAATGGTATAGGATATCTGACCTTTGCTAAGGCAATGCAGATTGGAAATACTGCAGTTATGTCAAATCTGTCTTATTTAACACCTGTTGTTTCATTATTTGTAACACATTTTGTATTAGGTGATGAAATTACTTTTTATTCGATCATTGGTTTAGTTTTGATCTTAATGGGAGTAGTGATCCAGATCTTAAATTCTAAAGAGAAAGAAAGAGTTTAACTCTTTCTTTATTTTGAACAAGTGTTTAGGATTATCACAAAATACAAAAATAAATATAATATTTTCAAAAAATCCTTTACAAAGTTGATTTTCTAGGTATAATGATTAACATAAACGCGATGAAACAAGACAGTGAATTTAGAATAAATTCTTTAAGCGAGCTATGTAGGGTGTAAGATAGTAAGAAGGTCTGATTCAGTATCACTTGTGAGTGGCTTGGATGAAATAAGTAGTCCAAGACGGGTGCTTTCGTTAAAGAAGCAGGATATTGGTTGATATCCATGAGAGCAGGGCTTTAATGTCCCTGAATAAGAGTGGTACCGCGGAGTAATTCGTCTCTTTATGCAAATGCATAAGGAGACTTTTTTATTGAAAATAAGGGTAAGGAGAGTAGAGAATCATGAGTAACACATTAGAAATCAGATGGCATGGTCGTGGTGGACAAGGTGCTAAAACAGCTGCTTTATTATTAGCAGATGTAGCTTTTCAAACAGGTAAGTATGTACAAGGTTTCCCTGAATATGGTCCAGAACGTATGGGGGCACCAATTACAGCTTATAATCGAATTAGTGATCGACCAATTCGAGTTCATTCAAACATTTATACACCAGATGTTGTATTAGTTGTTGATGAAACATTACTTGATAGTGTTGATGTAACAGCAGGTCTTAAGGAAGATGGTGCAATTATTGTAAATACACCAAAGAAGCCAAGTGAAATCGTAGATCATTTAAAAGGGTATAAGGGGGATGTTTATACACTTGATGCAAGAAAGATTTCAGTAGAAGCCTTAGGAAGATATTTCCCTAATTCACCTATGTTAGCTGCAGCAGTAGCAGTAAGTGGAGTTATGGATAAAGATGTTTTCATTAAGGAAATGAGAGCTTCATATCAACATAAATTTGCAAAGAAACCAGAAGTTATCGATGGTAACATGTTAGCATTACAGATGAGTTTTGATGCATTAGTAAAGGGAGAATAATATGAGATCAGATGTAAATAAAATTAATGAAAAAACACCTCATCAGGATTTAACTGAAGGGTTAATGATGTTCGCAGCAGGAACATCTAAAGAATTTAAAACAGGTGACTGGAGAACTTTTACTCCTGTCTTTATTGAAGATAAATGTAAACAATGTTTATTCTGTGTACCAGTATGTCCAGATTCATCTATCCCTGTTAAGGATAAGAAACGTTTAGACTTTGATTATGATCACTGCAAGGGTTGTGGAATCTGTGCTAAAAACTGTCCATTTGGGGCAATCGTAATGAAGGAGGGTAAATAAGATGGCTAGAAGAGATCGTATGTCAGGAAATGAAGCTGTTTCCTATGCAATTAAACAAATTAATCCAGATGTAATGCCAGCTTTCCCAATTACACCTTCTACTGAAATTCCACAGATGGTTTCTACCTATATTGCTAATGGAGAAATCGATACTGAATTTATTCCAGTAGAATCTGAACACTCATCTATGTCAGCTACTATTGGTGCTGAAGCAGCTGGTGCACGTTCTTTAACAGCTACTTCTTCAGCAGGTTTAGCATTAATGTGGGAAGAATTATTATTGGCTGCATCAAATCGTATGCCATTAGTATTAGCTTTAGTTAACAGAACTTTATCAGGACCTATCAATATCAACTGTGACCATACAGATTCAATGGGTGCAAGAGATACTGGATGGATCCAGATCTATTCAGAAAATAACCAGGAAGCTTATGATAACTTTGTAATGGCTTATCCAATCGCTGAAAATGTAAAAGTACATTTACCAGTTATGATCTGTCAGGATGGTTTTATTACTTCTCATGGGGTTGAAAATATTGAATTACTAGAAGATGAAGATGTTAAAAACTTTGTTGGAGAATATCATCCAGAAGAATTCTTATTAAACGCAGGTGCTCCTATGGCTGTTGGACCATACTCAGTTGTTGGTTATGCGATGGAAGCAAGAAAAAATCAGGAATTAGCTTTAGAAAGAGCTAAGGATGTAATCCTGGAAGTTGCTAAGGAATATGAAAAAGTATCAGGAAGAAGCTATGGTTTCTTTGAAGAATATAGAATGGAAGATGCTGATTATGTAATGTTAATTATCGGTTCTGCTGCTGGTACAGCTAAGGAAGCTGTTGATACATTAAGAGAACAAGGTAAAAAGGTTGGTGTCTTAAAGCTTAGAGTATTTAGACCATTCCCTGCAAAAGAAATTGCTGCAGCTTTATCACACTGCAAAGCAGTAGCAATCATGGATCGTTGCGAATCCTATAATACAAATGGTGGACCTTTAGGTAGTGAAGTTACTGCAGCTTTATTTAGAAATAAAGTTATGATCGAAGCAGTTAACTATATCTATGGTCTTGCTGGTAGAGACTTTACTGTAAACGATGTATACCGTGTATTTGATGAATTACAAGGTTTAGTTGAAGAAGGTAAAGAAGTTGAACAATTCCAGTATATTGGATTACGATAAGAGGGGGAGAACAAAATGGAAGTAAAATACAATTTTAAAGAAGCAATGAATAAGCCAGAACGTTTAGCTCCTGGTCATCGTCTATGCGCTGGTTGTGGTGCACCTATCGCAGTTAGAGCTGTTCTTAGAGGCTTACATGAAGGAGATCATGCGGTAATTGGTAATGCTACTGGATGTCTTGAAGTAGCTACATTCACTTATCCTTATGTATCATGGGAAGATTCTTATATTCATAACGCTTTTGAAAATGCCGGAGCTACTATGTCTGGTGTAGAAACTGCTTATAAAGCATTAAAGAAACGTGGAAAAATTCCTGAAGATGTAAATTATAAATTTATCACATTTGGTGGAGATGGGGGAACTTATGACATTGGTTTCCAGTCTTTATCAGGAGCAATGGAACGTGGTCATGATTTAACTTATGTTTGTTATGATAACGGAGCTTATATGAATACTGGTATCCAGAGATCATCAGCTACTCCACATTTTGCTGATACTACTACAACACCTGCAGGTACAGTTATTCCTGGTAAAATGCAAAACAGAAAGGATCTTGCTAGTATTATTGCTGATCATGATGTTGCTTATGTAGCTCAGACTACATTTACTCGTGATTTTAAGGATCTTACTACAAAGGCTGAAAAAGCAATCTATTCTGAAGGTGCTTCCTTCTTAAATATTATGGCACCATGTCCTCGTGGATGGAGATATGAAGCTAGTGATATTATGGAAATCACAAAGATGGCTGTTGAAACTTGCTACTGGCCATTATTTGAAGTAGATCATGGAGTATGGAAATTAAACTATATGCCTAAAAAGAAATTACCAGTTACTGAATTCTTAAAGACTCAGGGAAGATTTAAACATATGTTTAAACCTGGTAATGAATGGATGATTGAACAGTTCCAGGAAGAAGTAGACCGCAGATGGGAAGATCTTCTATATAAATGCAATAGAACTTACGAAGAAAAAGATTAATTTAAAGTGATGCGTTGATTCGCATCACTTTTTAATTAAAAACATTCTTGATAATTTCTACGATTTCCTCTTTATGATCGATAAGATTTCTATGATAGATGGTGTGGATGCCTGTGATTGTAAAGATCACCTTTATGGCAAAGAAAGAATTGAGATTCATTTTTGTAATCGTATCAATTGATCGATTAGAGATCTGTATAAAATGTCTGGCAAAGGGACTTTGATCCTGTTTATAAAATAATAGGATCCTGTTAAGAATGGCCTCTGGATCTTCTTTGAAATCTTTAAAAGGCTGAATAGATTGAATAAAATCCTGCATATATTCATCTTCCAGCTTCTGGATATACTGATTGATATCTTCATAATGGGTATAAAAGGTAATACGGTTGATATTAGCTTTTTGACATAGCTTGGTAACATTAATTGAATAGATGTCCTGCTTTTTAGATAGTTCCATAATAGCTTCTTTTAAACTGTATTCAGTTCTTTTAAAACGTAGATCTTCCTTCATATTATCTCCTTTACAATTTTATACAAGTGTAAAATAAACTACACATGTAAAATAGTGTATATGGATATTATAAAATTTATTTTCTATAATGTAAATGAAAAAAGGAGGAATTTAAAATGAGTTTTTCAGAACATTTTTTATGGGGTGGAGCAAGTGCTGCTAATCAGATCGAAGGAGGATGGAATGAAGGAGGGAAGGGAATCTCTACCTGCGATATTCAAACCTGTGGTGGGTTGAATAAATATAAGGTTGAAATCAAGGGATTACCAGAAAAATATAAAAAGATCCTTGAAGGAATGCGTACTTTTACCTATCTTCAGGATGGTAAAGTAAAGGCTGCATTACCTTTTAAAACTAATACCTATCCAGATACAGGAGTTCCTGTTTTAGCAGATGATGAATATTATCCTAGTCATAAAGCAAGCGATTTTTACCATCATTATAAAGAGGATATTGCCTTGTTAGGAGAATTAGGACTTAAGTGTTATCGCATGTCTATAGCCTGGACAAGGATCTTTCCTACAGGTATAGAGGAAAAACCTAATGAAGAAGGTCTAAAATTCTACGATGAGGTTTTTAAAGAATGTGCGAAATATCATATTATTCCCATTGTTACCTTATCACATTATGAAAGTCCATTATATTTAACAACCCTATGCAATGCATGGGTATCAAGGGATATGATCGATTATTTTATGAAATTTGCCAAATGTGTAGTAGATCGCTATTATAGTATGGTCCCTTACTGGCTTACGTTTAATGAAATCAACTCCATTGTCCATGGAGGATTTATGAATGCAGGGATCTTTACGAGAAAACAGGAGGAAATAGAAGCTGCAAGCTATCATATGTTTTTGGCTTCTGCTAAGATCACTCACTATATTCATACTACCTATCCAGATCTTAAAGTAGGATGTATGATTTCCATGCATAGCAATTATCCATACTCATGTAAACCAGAAGATAATCTAAAAGCATTACAGGTTAATAATATTTCTACCTATTATTATGCAGATGTTATGTGCAGAGGATATCTGCCTGCTTATAAACTTCTTGAATTAAGAAAAAATAATATTATCTTACCAATCAAGAAGGGGGATGAAGATATATTAAAAATGGGAACAGTTGATTTTATTGGTATCAGCTATTATCAGACAAGTGTTGCAGCCTATGAAGATGAATCTATGAAAAAAACACAGGGAAACATGAATATTTCTATTGAAAATCCATATCTTACTAAGTCACAGTGGGGATGGCAGATCGACCCAGTTGGTTTCCGTTTTACCTTAAATCAACTATATGATCGTTATCATTTACCCATTATTGTAGTGGAAAATGGACTAGGAGCAAAGGATGAATTAATAGAAGGTCAGATCCATGACCCATATCGAATTGAATACTTTAGAAAGCATATTTTAGAAATGAAAAAAGCAATCGAAGAGGATGGCGTAGAGGTATTTGGATATACTCCTTGGGGAATAATAGATCTGATTAGCTGTTCAACAGGACAGATGTCTAAACGTTATGGGGTAATTTATGTAGATGTAAATGACAAAGGGGAAGGAAGTCTAAAAAGATACAAGAAGGATTCCTTTTACTATTATGCAAAAGTAATTGCTTCTAATGGTAATGAATTATAAAAAAAGTAAGCTATATTATTAGCTTACTGATTCAAGAAGATATTGACTATCTCTAATCACAAGGGCTGTAAGCTTACGCTTATAGCCTTTTGTATCTATGCAGATAATTCCTTTTTTAGGTAATGTTTTCCAAAGAGAATAGGGTAATTCCTGCTGATTACCTTTTCCATCAAAATAGGTTGGTTCCTCTAGCTCATGATGACCAATGATCGTTAATTTACCATCATACATATTATCCTTTAGCACATTACTGTTATTTAAAAGGGTATCTTCATCATTTAAGGGAAGATATTCCTTTTGAATTCCTGCATGGGCACATTGAAAGATAGAAATTTCGTAAAAGTTTAATGCATTTGCCTCTAGCCAGGAAATAAAGGTGGTCAGATGTCCCTGATGATCTTGAAAGGATCTTACAGTTTCTTTATGTCCATTACGATTAAAAAGATCCCATGTATTATTTTGTAGAAGCTTTTTTTCATGTTCACCCATGATAATAATACAGCGATCCTGCATCTTTAATTTAAGATCCATTACCATTAAGATCACATCATATGATTCAGGTCCATAATCAATTAAATCACCTAAAAAGATAATACGATCATCCTGATAACGAAAAGCAAGCTTATTAAGTAATAGATTAAGCTTTTCAAAACAGCCATGTATATCGCTGATAATGATAGTTCGCATAATACACCTTCTTTCTCTTTAACCTTAGTCATATTCTACCATAAAATTCAATAATCATAAAGTAGAATACCTTGATTTCAAAATAAGGAAATCAAATAATAAAATAACAAAAAGTTATTTAAGTGTTTACATTTTTATCTTATTCAAGTATAATTAATCCATGTAAGAAAAAAGGGGATAAAAAAGTATGAAAATTTTAGGTATTTCATTTGGAACAAAAAACGGAAATAATGATGCGATGTGTAAAGAAGCATTAATGGGTGCTAAAGAAGCTGGTGCTGATATTGAATTTATCAATATGCAGGAATTAAATATTAAACATTGTACTGGTTGTACTGCCTGTGTTATTTCTTTAATGACAGGTAGAGGTGGAAAATGTGTTTTAAAGGATGACTTTGAATGGTTAAAGGATAAAATGTTAGATGCTGATGGAATTATTTTTGTTACTCCAATCTTTGAAGATGGTACTACAGGTTTATTCCATACAGTATGTGACCGTTTAGGTCCTCGTTTTGATAAAGCAATGAATATTATCGGAACACAAAATGCTGAAAAGAATGGTGGTATGGCACCAGATCCTAGAAACTTAAAGGATAAGGTTGTTTCATTTATTGCTATCGGTGGTTCTGACTGGTTTGAAAGAGTTCAGTCTGAATGCTTTACAATGTCTATGATGGGAGCATGGAAGATCATTAATAATGAAGCCTTCCAATGGTCTAAATGTATTGCTATGGAAGATGATAAATTAGCAGTAGGTCATCAGGTTGGTATCAATTTAGCTAATGCAGCTAAGGATATGGAAAATGCTCAATATATGGGTGATCCTGGTATTTGTCCTCATTGTCATTCAAGAAACTTCTATTTAACTGATACTGCAGATAAAGCAATCTGTGCATGCTGTGGGCTAGAAGGAGAAATTGCTATTGTTGATAAGAGAATTACCTTCAAATTTGCTCCTGAAACAGAAGGATTAGCACATAATACATTATCTGGTAAATTTAAACATGCTGGAGATATCAATGAAAATGAAGGTAAATTAATGGCTCTAAAGAAGACTCCTGAATACAAAGAAAGAATGCAGATGTATAAGGATTTCATTCAGTCATCTAAACCTGAATAATAGCGTAAAACTCAAGTAAAAATGCTTGAGTTTTTTATTTTTGAAAATTTTTTTGAAAGGATATAAAATGATATTGCTTTCAAAATTTAAATATAGTCGGTATAATCAAGTAAAAAACGATTACAAAATAATTTTTTATCATAATGAAAGCAAAATTCTTTTTTCGTTGACTTAATTTTCTAACTTCTCTATAATACTCATGGGGTGAGAGAAATGGTCGAATATTTTATGAATTTACAAATTAATAATTTATTCAAAGTAGGGTTTGTTTTTTCTTATCCTTTGTTTTTATAGTTGGACATATTATTTATGATATGTCTTTTTTTTGAAAAAAAGGAGAATATGTATATGCCAAAAAGAAATGATGTAAATAAGGTTTTAGTAATTGGTTCAGGACCAATCATTATTGGACAGGCTTGCGAATTTGATTATTCAGGTACACAAGCATGTAAAGCTTTAAGAAGCTTAGGATATAAAATTGTATTAGTTAACTCTAATCCAGCTACAATTATGACTGACCCTGGAATTGCAGATGTAACTTATATTGAACCATTAAATGTTGATAGAATTACACAGATCATTGATAAGGAAAGACCTGATGCTGTATTACCTAACTTAGGTGGTCAATCAGCTTTAAACTTATGTTCAGAATTAGCTGAAAAGGGAATCTTAGATCAATATGGTGTAAAGGTATTAGGAGTTCAGATCGATGCGATCCAGCGTGGTGAAGACAGATTAGAATTTAAGAAAACAATGAGCTCATTAGGAATTCAGATGGCTCGTTCAGAAATTGCAAATGAAGTAGATGAAGCAGTAGCTATTGCTTCTAAATTAGGATATCCAGTAGTTGTAAGACCTGCCTATACTATGGGTGGTGCTGGTGGAGGTCTTGTATACAATGTTGAAGAATTAAAGACTATTGTATCAAGAGGTTTAGCTGCATCATTAGTTCATCAATGCTTAATCGAAGAATCAGTATTAGGTTGGGAAGAACTTGAAGTTGAAGTTGTACGTGACGCTAAAAACAATATGATCACTGTATGCTTCATCGAAAATATTGACCCTATGGGAGTTCATACTGGTGATTCATTCTGTTCAGCTCCAATGTTAACAATTTCTCAGGAAGTACAGGACCGTTTAAAAGAAATGGCATTTAGAATCGTTGAACATGTAGGGGTTATCGGTGGTACAAATGTTCAGTTCGCTCATGATCCAAAGACTGATCGTATTATTATTATTGAAATTAACCCAAGAACTTCTCGTTCTTCAGCTTTAGCTTCTAAAGCAACTGGTTTCCCAATTGCCTTAGTTTCAGCTATGTTAGCTGCAGGTTTAACATTAGATGAGATCCCTTGTGGTAAATATGGTACATTAGATAAATATGTTCCTGATGGTGATTATGTTGTTATTAAGTTTGCTAGATGGGCATTTGAAAAATTCAAAGGTGTTGAAGATAAATTAGGTACTCAGATGAGAGCTGTAGGGGAAGTTATGAGTATTGGTAAAACTTATAAGGAAGCTTTCCAAAAGGCTATCAGATCACTTGAAACAGGTAGATATGGTTTAGGATATGCTAAGAACTTCAATGAATTAACTAAAGAAGAATTATTAGCTAAATTAGTTGTACCTACATCTGAAAGACAATTCATTATGTATGAAGCATTAAGAAAAGGTGCTACTGTTGATGAATTATATGAATTAACTAAGATCAAACATTATTTCATTGAACAGATGAAGGAATTAGTTGAAGAAGAAGAACAGTTAGCTTCTTATAAGGGACAGGAATTACCTGTTGATGTCTTAAAACAGGCTAAGTTAGATGGATTCTCTGATCGTTATATTGCTAAGGTTACTGATCGCCAAGAAAAAGAAATTAGAAATGAAAGAATTGCTAATAATATTATGCAGACTTGGGAACCAGTTCATGTAAGTGGTACTAAGGATAATGCTTACTATTATTCAACCTATCATACAGTAGAAGATAAGAACAAGATCTCTAATAGACAGAAGATCATGATCTTAGGTGGTGGACCAAACCGTATCGGTCAAGGTATCGAATTTGACTACTGCTGTGTACATGCATCATTAGCATTAAAAGAATTAGGATTTGAAACTATTATCGTTAACTGTAACCCAGAAACAGTATCTACTGACTACGATACATCAGATAAATTATATTTTGAACCATTAACTGAAGAAGATGTTTTATCAATCTACAATAAGGAAAAACCTTTAGGAGTTATTGCTCAGTTTGGTGGTCAAACTCCATTAAACTTAGCTAGAAGCTTAAAGGAAAATGGGGTTAATATCTTAGGAACTACTCCTGAAACAATTGATGAAGCAGAAGATAGAGATCTATTCAATGCAATGATGAATAAATTAGGAATTCCAATGCCTGAATCAGGAATGGCTGTTAATATCGAAGAAGCTTTAGAAATTGCTAAGAGAATTGGATACCCACTAATGGTAAGACCTTCTTATGTATTAGGTGGTAGAGGTATGGAAGTTGTTTATGATGATGCAGACTTAAAAGAATATATGGCTGCAGCTGTTGGGGTAACTCCAGATCGTCCTATCCTGATCGATAGATTCTTAAATCATGCAATGGAATGTGAAGCTGATGCAATCAGTGATGGTGAAAATGTATATGTACCAGCTGTTATGGAACATATTGAATTAGCAGGTATTCACTCAGGTGACTCTGCTTGTATCTTACCTTCTAAACATATTCCTGCTAAACATGTTCAGACAATTAAGGAATATACAAAGAAGATCGCAAAAGAAATGAATGTTCGTGGTTTAATGAATATGCAGTATGCTATTGAAAATGACAAGGTATATGTATTAGAAGCTAACCCAAGAGCATCAAGAACTGTACCTCTAGTATCAAAGGTAAGTAATGTAAATATGGTTAAGATCGCTACTGATATCGTTACTTTAGATATTACAGGAAGAACTTCACCAGTACCAGCTTTAAAGGATAAGATCATCCCACATGTTGGAGTTAAGGAAGCTGTCTTCCCATTCAATATGTTCCCAGAAGTTGACCCTATCTTAGGACCAGAAATGCGTTCTACAGGTGAAGTTTTAGGATTAGGTACATCTTATGGTGCTGCTTATTATAAAGCACAGGAAGCTACTCAATCAATGCTTCCAACATCTGGTAAGGTATTATTCTCTATTAATGATAAAGATAAAGAAGAATCAATTGAACTTGCCAGAGGATTCTATAAAGCTGGATTTGAAATCTATGCTACAGGTGGAACATTTGATCTATATACTGCAAATGGTATCCCATGTACAAAGATGAAGAAGATCTATGAAGGTAGACCAAATATCAATGATGCAATCACTAATAAAGATCTAGCTATGATCATTAATACTCCAAGTGGAAAACAGTCAGCACATGATGACTCTTATATCCGTAAGGGAGCTATTAAACAGAAGATCAGCTATATGACTAATATTGCTGCTGCTAAAGCTTCATTAGATGGTATTATTGAAATGAAACGTAGTAAAGCTGTTAAGTCTTTACAAGAATATCACGCAGATATTACTGAATAAGATTGAAAAGTGGATGTACAAGTCCACTTTTTTTGTTATAATCATAGGGAAAGAAGGTTGATTATATGAATCATGAAAATTTTATGCAAAGTCACTACGAAATGGCAAAAACATTATTAATGACTTTAGGAAAAATACCTGCTCCAAGTCATTTTGAAGATCAAAGAGCTGCTTTTTGTAAGCAGTGGTTTATAGATCATAAAGCTAAGGATGTATATATTGATCAGGCTAAAAATGTAATCTGTAAGGTCAAGGGAAGAAGAGATGATCTAGTGATCATGATGGCTCATATGGATGTAGTCTTTGATGATCGAGATGAGCTTCCTATGGTAAAGGATGGAAATATTTTAAGATGTCCTGGTATTGGAGATGATACAGCAAACCTTGTTAATTTATTGATGGGGTATCTTTATGTATTAGATAGTAATATTGTACCAGAATATACATTGTTATTTGTCTGCAATGCCTGTGAAGAAGGTTTAGGTAATCTAGATGGATGTAAAGAAATCATGAAAAAATATGCTGCTAAAATGGCTTATTTCTATTCCTTTGATGGGTATATTCCAGGGATCACTTCTCGTGCAGTAGGTTCTTATCGATACAAGATCACGATTAAAACAGAAGGAGGGCACTCCTATGGAGCATTTGGTAATAAAAATGCTATTGTAGAAATGTCTAAGCTTATTTTAGATCTAGATCAGATCGAATTACCTAAGGAGGTTAAAACAACCTATAATGTTGGAGTTATTGAAGGTGGAAGTACTGTGAACTCTATTGCTCAGGAATGTTCTATTTTATATGAATTCAGATCAGAAAGTATGGATAATCTTGAATATATGCAAAGTAAACTGAATGCGATCCTTACACAGTATAGAAATAATGGTATTGATATTGAAAATAAGGTTTTAGGAATCAGACCTGGAAGTAAGCTGGATAATCTAGAAGAATTAGATGCTTGGACAAATGAAAATATTAAGATCGTTCAAAAATATACAGATCGTCCTATTGCCTTACATGCAGGTTCTACAGATGCAAATATTCCTTTATCCTTTGGCTTAAAGGCAAATACAATTGGTACTGTAATTGGTAAAGGTGCTCATACAAGAGAAGAGTGGGTCGATTTAACAAGCTTAAAGCAGGGTATGCTGATTGTTTTAGATGTAGTAGAAAAATATATGTAGCTAAAAGAGGATCGTTAAAGATCCTCTTTTATAATATAGATCATTTCTTTCATTTCTCTGGTTGTTTTCTTGTCCTTATGATATAAGAGCTGTTCTTCCATAATTGCATTATAAGGGCTATCTAAGCTGATCAGATCATTATGTTCAGTAATAACATATTCAGGTAAATAGGAGATTCCCAGATTTTTACTTAACAGCTTTAAAATGATTTCTGTACTCTGGGCTTCAAAGATTGGCTCTAATAGGATATTCTGTTTGCTTAATTCTTCATCTAGAGTTCTACGATAGGATGCATCCTTTTCAGTTAAAATCAGATCTGTATCTTTTAAATCATCTAACTCAATTCTCTTTTTTAAGGCAAAGGGATGAGAATTGGAACATACAAAGGTAGAGTAAGATTGTCTGATCGATTCATTATGAAAAGAATAATCATTGATTCTGACATCATATAAATAAGCTAAATCAATATCATTGCTTAATAGTTTATTTAAAAGTCCCTGAATTGTATCTGTATGGATAATGATCTTAGCTTTTGGATAAAGGGTATGAAATCTTTCGATATAGGATGGTAATTTGGTTGTGCTCAAAGAATCAATTGTACCTAACTTTAAGGTCCCAGTAAGCTCCGTATTGAAGCTTAAATGTTCTTTTGCTTCATTGATCCTATCAATAATTGCAATAGCATCCTGATAGAATATTTCCCCCTGATGAGTTAAAGTTATTCTTTTACCCAATCTTTCAATCAGCTGTATATTCAGTTCATTTTCTAGATTCTTGATATGAATGGTAATCGATGATTTTGAATAACCTAATTTATCTGCTGCTTTAGTAAAACTCTTTTGATCAGCTACTGTAATAAAAGAGATAATTTCCTGTATTTCCATTTATTCTCACCTCATTCCTATTATACTTGATTGTTTATAAACAGTAAACAATTTATTTAAAATCATTCAATTTATTTTAACTGATAAATGATAGATTCTTTTCTTTGAATTTAGTTAGTCATATCTATCTTTTTATTGTATAATAGAGGTGTTTTAAAGGAGGTAACGGGATGGTTAAAATTGATCTTATCACAGGCTTTTTAGGCTCAGGAAAAACAACTTTTATTCAGAATTATGCTCATTATTTAAATTCTATTGGAGAAAGGATCTGTATTATTGAAAATGATTTTGGAGCTATAAATGTAGATATGATGCTTTTAGGAAATCTGCAGAACGATCTATGTGATGTAGAGATGGTAATTGGTGGAGATATTGATTGTTTGCATCGCCGTTTAAAAACTAAACTGATCTCTATGGCGATGTTAGGCTATAAACGTATTATAATGGAGCCATCAGGAATCTTTGATGTAGATGAAATTATGGATCTTCTTTATGAATCTCCATTAGATAACTGGTATGAGCTTGGCAATATTATTTCTATTGTAGATGCTTCATTAAATACTGAATTATCTAAGGAATCAAATTATCTGTTAGCTAGTCAGATCGCTAAAGCTGGAAAAATTATCTTAAGTAAATCACAGAATGCTACAGATAAACAGATCGCTCATACTATCGATCATTTAAATGAGGTTATGGAGATGTTTAACTGCAATAGAGTATTTAAGGATGAGGTGATCACTTTACCATGGAGTGAATATACAAATAAAGAATACGAAATGATCGAAAGAGCAGAATATAAAAGAGTAGATCATATTAAGCTTAGAGTTTTATATGAAAATCAGTATAAGAATCTATTCTTTATGAATCTGATGATCACTCCTGAAAAGCTTGAGGAAGCTGCTCATCAGATCTTCTTAGATCCACTATGTGGAAATGTGATTCGTATTAAAGGGTTTATTCCATTTGAAGGACATTATAAGGAAATCAATGCAACCAAGAATGAATTCAGTTATCAGGAAAGTGATATTGGACAGAATGTAGTGATCATGATTGGGGAAAATTTAAACGAAGAAGCTATTCAAGGATATTTAAAATAATATGTATCTTATTAGTTTATATTTTGATGCAAAGGCTGATCATATGATCCATAACTATATGTCTTTGATTGCCAGACAAAGTGAGAATGATTTTATGATTCAAAATCAGGTTCCTGCACATCTGACATTACTAAGCTTTGATCATATAGAGGAAAATAGAGCTATCGAACTGTTTAATAAAGTTTCATTTCAAACAGGAAGGTTAGAAGTAATGAGCTTTGGGGTATTGCCTTCTAGAGCTATTTACCTTGCTCCTTTATATAATGATTATTTACATAATCTGTTAAAAGATTTTTATTATGCTTTCTCTATGGAAGGATCTGTACATTTTAGTCAGTATTATCGACCTGATCGTTTTTTACCTCATATTACTGTAGGAAAGACTTTAAAACAAAACCAGATGGAAAAAGCATGTAATGCAATGATCTATACCTTTACTCCCTTTGAACTAAAGGTATGTAAAATAGAGCTGGCAAGCAATCATCCATTTCGTGTATTAGCACAAAAAAAGATTCCAGAATTATAATTCTGGAATTATTTTTTTCACGAATCCTACGCCAATTGGGGTTGGTCCAGTATAGATCCCAATTGTAGAACCTATATGTACCATAGGAATTTCTTCATCAAAGCTTTCATCTATTTCCTTTAGTCCCTTGATCAGTCTGCTGTGAATGAATTCTCCTTCTTCTTTAAAAAATCCATAGCCTACAATAAAATGATAGTCATGAATATTGAGTTCATTTTCCTTCATAAAGCTTACAAGCTCCTTTACAGCTCTGATCATGGATGGTTTTCTGCCTCTGGCAATTCCTAAGGAATGCAATTCGCCATCATTTAAAACGATCATTGGCTTTAGGTTTAATGAGTTAGCAAAGTTTCCTGTTACTTTTCCAATTCTTCCTCCTTGAATCAGGTAATCAAGAGAGTTTACACTAAAGAAGATCCTTGCAGTTTTTATAATTTCCTTTGCTTTTTCAATAGCCTGCTGATAGGTTGCTCCTTTTTGTCGATATTCAGCAATCTCCTTTACGATCAGTCCCTGTGTAACGGTTGCCTGAGTTGAGTCAATTACTTCGATCTGAATATCAGGATATTCATCTAAGATCATTGCCTTTACATTTAAAGCGGAATTAATGGAACCAGTTAATTTAGAGGATAATGTAAAACAGATAATATCATTTCCTTCTTTAGCAATCTTTTCAAAAGCTTTATAATAATCATCCATTGCTGGCTGTGCAGTTTTTGGGTATACAGTTGGGTGATCTACCATATATTGGTAAATTTCTTCTGCCTTTAATTCAAAATATTCCTTTTTATATCCATTCCCATCGAGATTAACCTGAAAGGGAACAATTTCTACTTCTAATTTTTCAGCCATGTCATTAAGATCCCATGAACTGTCTGTTACGATTCTATACATAAAATACCTGCCTTTCAACTTGCTTTCATTGTATGACAATGTTAGAATAAAAGCAATTTACAATATTCGACAAATTGTCGCATTTTGGAGGTACTATGACAACATACGAAAAGAGAAGAGAAAAAACAAAAGGAATGATCAAGGATGCATTCTGGATCCTTTATGAAAAAAATGATATTAATCAGATCACTATTCATGAACTTGCTGAAATCAGCGGAATTCATCGTGCTACATTTTATCAGTATTATCATGATATCTATGAAGTACTTGAAGAAATAGAAGAAGAGCTTTTAAATTCCCTAAAAAAGTTAGATATTGAACATATGAAGCCTACGGCAAGAGAGCTTTATCGCTTTATAGATCTGATTTATAATGAATACAATCAACATCGTAAATATCTTCATCTTTTACTGATTGGAAATAAGGATCCTGATTTTTCTAAAAAATATCAGTATACTTTCTTTTCTTTGTTTCCTGATGAGATCAAGCTGGATGATAATCAGAAGATCCAGTTGATTGAAGGATCCATGATATACGGACTGATCGTTATGATCACTTATTTTATTGACAGTAATGAATTATCTTCAAGAGAGATCTCCCATCTGATTTTAAGTTTGCTGTTAAGGGGAATTGTTCCTACTGTTGGAAATATTCATAATATCGTAAAAGGAGAAAATTAATATGGAAAAAATAAATATCAAAGATCTATTAGATTATCAGATCATTGGAGATCTTCATCAATGTGGAGATTATATGATCACTAGTATAGAAAAAATGAATGAAAAGACAAATAGCTATGATCGAGATCTTTATTATATCAATGAAGATCTAAGCTTATCTCCTTTAACTTCCTCTCATCATGTTTCTGATTTTATTATTGAAGATGATACTCATATTTTATTTCAGGATACAAGAAGCAAGGAAGATGAACCTAGAAAGAATGAAAAGAAAACGGTCTATTATCGCTTATCCTTAAAAGGAGGAGAAGCTATTAAGGCTTTTGAGTTTAAATATGATGTATTTGCTCTTAAATTATATTCTAATAAACAGATTCTGCTTATTGGAGATCAAATCTATGAAAATAAGGAAAAGGATTATGTTTATTTAACTGAGGTCCCTTTCTATATTAATGGAGAAGGATTTAGAGATGGCTTAAGAGCTGCTCTGATGATCTGTGATCCCATTTTAAAACAAGAAATAAAGATCACTCCAGCAGGCTTTGATGTCTTAGATTTTAAGATCTATGATCATTATATTCTATATACTGGAATTCAATGGAAAGATATTATGCCTCATAAGCAGGAATTATATCTTTATGATCTTAATAATAATTCTAATATACGTTTATTAGAACCCTATAGAATTGAAAGCTTTGTGATAGATGATCATAAGATTTATTCTATGATGAGTGATATGCAGGAATATGGAACTGATCAGTATTGTGATCTTTATCAGTATGATCTAGAAAATAATGAATTAAAGAAGCTATTAAAATATGAATATCCTATCTATCCTTCTGTAATGAGTGATATTAGCCCTAGAGGGGGAGAAAGTCTTCAGATAATCAATCATGAGCTTTATCTGTTATCTACGATAGGTTATCGTACTTTGCTTTATCATTTTAATGGCAGCCATATGGAATTAGTATTTCCTTTTGATGGATGTATAACTTCTTATTTGTTTAAAGGAAAGGATCTTTATATTACAGGTATGCAGGAAGGAAAACTGCCTGAAATCTATCATTATTCGTTATCTGATGGACATTATAAATTATGCACTCAATCGTCTTTCTCTAAGGTTTTAAAGAATAAAAGAGTGCAAAAGCCAGTATATATTCCTTTTATAAATCGTAAGGGAATGAAAATTGATGCCTGGATCATTTTTCCAGTAGATTTTAAAGCAGATACCTTGTATCCTTCCTTATTGGATATCCATGGAGGTCCTAGAGGAGATTATGGTGATGTATTCTATCATGAAATGCAGGTATGGGCTAATGAAGGTTATTTTGTTTATTACTGTAATCCTCAGGGAAGTGACGGCTACGGTCAAGATTTTGGCGATATGAGAGGCCAGTATGGAAAGAAGGATTTTGATGATTTCCTTGATTTTATCGAATATATAAAGACTAATTTTAAGAGTATAGATACTAATAGAATGGGGGTTACTGGAGGAAGCTATGGTGGCTTTATGACTAACTATCTGATCACTCATACTCATTTATTTCAGGCAGCTGCTACCCAACGTAGTATTTCTGATTGGGTTTCAGATTATGGTACCAGTGGAATCAGCTATAATGATGGTCTGTTTTTTGGCGCAAGACCATGGCAGGGATTTGAAGAAATGTGGGAAGCGTCTCCTTTAAAATATGCTTCTAATTGTATTACTCCAACTTTATTTATTCATTCCTTTGAGGATTATACCTGTGCAATATCTCAGGCCTATGAATTATTTACTGCCTTTAAGGTATTAGGGATCGATACTAAAGCCGTTTTATTTAAAGGCGAGAATCATGGATTATCCAGACGTGGGAAACCAACCCATCGTTTTAAAAGATTAGAGGAGATCACCAATTGGATGAATGATCATCTAAAGGAGGTTTTATAATGGAAACCATTGTATTAAATATTATCGGAGGACCTGGAGCAGGAAAAACAACAATTGCTTCAGAGGTTTTTGTCAGATTAAAGAAATTAAATGTAGATTGTGAAAATGTATTTGAATTTGCTAAGGAGCTTGTATGGTCACAAAGAAATAATGCTTTTAATGATCGCTTATATATGCATGCGATGCAGAATCATCGTTTGTTTTTGATCAATGGGAAGGTAGAAGTGATCGTATGTGATAGTCCATTGCTTTTAACTTCAATCTATAATCATTTTTATTTAGAAAATGAACATTCTTCTTCTTATAATGAGATGATCGATACGATGGTACTTGAAACATGGAAGTTATATCATAATGTAACCTATTTTATTGAACGTGATACTTGTTATGTTGATAATGGCAGAAGAGAATCAAATGCTGAAGCATTGGAAATAGATAAGAGAATCTTAAATTATTTAGAAAAGAATAAGATTCCTTATCAGAAGGTTAGTCTTGAAAAAGCAGCAGATCAAATCTATTATGATATTAAAGAAAGGTTAGGTAAATAAAATGGTCGTTTTTCTTACTAGTTCACCAACGGGATCTTTAGATGGTAAATATAAAGTAGATACCCTGGATAATAAAAATCATTTTCTAGATCAGCTAAAGGAAAGATGGAAACCCAATAGCAGAGTATTGATGATCACGGCTTTTCCTGATCAAATTGAAGCAAGTGAACAAATGACTTCGTTTTTTCATGAACAGACTTTAAAGGCTGGTTTAAGCTGTATTGACTTTGATCTGTTAGATTATCGTAATATGTCTCTATCTATTTGTGATTATGATGTCATCTTTTTAGGAGGAGGGAATGTTCCTACCCAAAATAGATTCTTTCATCAAATTAACTTAAGAGAACAGATGGCTGATTTTAAAGGAATCGTTATTGGTATTAGTGCAGGAAGTATGAATAGTGCAGATCTTGTTTATGCTCAGCCAGAAGAAGCAGGAGAAGCAACGGATCCTTATTTTCAGAGATTTATTGAGGGATTGAACCTTACCACGATCAATCTATTACCTCATTATCAGATGGTAAAGGATCACTATTTAGATGGAATGCGTTTGTTTGAGGATATTACCTATGCTAATTCTTATGATCATTATTTTTATGCGATCTGTGATGGTACCCATCTTTTAGTAGAAAAGGGAAAACAGACGATCTATGGGGAATGCTATTGTATTCATAATGGGAATTGTGTTAAAATCTGTGAGGATGGAAATTCAATTGAATTATAGTGGAGGTACAAAATGAAAAGAGATTATCCTGTAATTACTATTTCCAATGAAGGTGCTGCTTTTTTAAAACAGGGGCAGATGTGGATGTATAAAAATAATCTATTAAGTGATATTGAAGCATATGAAAACGGAATTCCTGTGGATATAGAAAATGAAGATGGAGAATATATGGGGACAGGCTTTTTATCAAAGCTAAGTCATATTACTGTAAGGATCCTATCAAAAAACAGAAAAGAAAAACTGGATGAAGCTTTTTTTAAAAGTCGTATTCAGTTTGCTTATGATTTTAGAAAAACAATTGAAAGAGATAATCTGACTAACTGCAGACTTATTTTTGGGGAAGCTGATGAATTACCTGGATTAACGCTTGATCGTTATAATGATATTCTAGTTTCACAGATCTCTTCCTATGGATTAGAGATCCGTAAGGATATGATTTATTCTATTATTATGGATATTCTGGTAAAGGATCATCAGGATGTTAAAGGGATCTATGAAAGAAATGATATTAATGTAAGAAGTAAAGAAGGTTTACCACTTTATAAGGGGTATTATATGAATGCTTCTTTGCCTACTACAACTGTAATCAGGGAAAATGGGATCCTATTAAATGTAGATGTCCAAAACGGTCAGAAAACAGGCTATTTCCTAGATCAAAAGTCTAATCGTATGCTTTTACAGAAGATCAGCTATGGAAAAAGAGTGATGGATTGTTTCTCTCATACAGGTGGTTTTGCATTAAATGCAGCTAAAGGTAAAGCCAGCAGAGTAGTAGCTGTAGATGTTTCACAGACAGCTTTGGATCAGGGATTAGCAAACGCAAAGCTGAATCATCTTGAAAAGAGAATGGAATTTGTTAAGGCTGATGTCTTCAAATATTTAGATACCGTAAAAAAAGGGGAATTCGATATTATTGTTCTAGATCCTCCAGCTTTTACAAAATCAAGAAGAACTGTGGATCATGCCTATAATGGTTATAAGGAAATCAATATGAAGGCTATGAAGCTGCTTGGAAGAGGTGGATATCTGATCACCTGTTCATGTTCAAGATATATGGAAATAGAACTGTTTGAAAAAATGCTAAGAGAAGCTGCTAAGGAAGCTAATGTAACCTTAAAGCAGGTATCAGTTACCCAACAGAATGGGGATCATCCTATTTTATGGACAATGAATGAAAGTATGTATCTGAAATATTATATTTTTCAGCTTATTTAAGGACTTTAAAGTCCTTTTTTTATTTTTTTTGAGTATTTTTCCTTTTTTTAGGTAATAACGAATAGGAGGAATATTCATGAGAGAAATTTTATTATATTTTAGTCTGCTGTATAATGGCAGCTTTGACGATATTTACAAAGCCCTGGAAAATAAAGAACAGGTAGATTATGACAAACTGAATCAATGGAAAAGGGAGATGGATTTTGATTATATCACTATCCTCGATGAGGATTATCCAGAAGCTTTAAAGCTGATCAGCTTTCCACCTTTTGTTTTATTCTATAAAGGAAATAAGGAATATCTTAAGGAAGAGATGTATTCAATAGTAGGAATGAGAGAAGCAAGTGATTATGGCAAGACAATGGCCTTAAGGATCGCTGAAAGCCTTTCTTCACATTCCATTGGTGTGGTAAGTGGAATGGCAAGAGGAATTGATGCCTATTCTCATATAGGAAGTATGAATTCAAACGGAAAAACGATCGCTGTTTTAGGCTGTGGGATCAATTACTGCTATCCTAAGGAAAATAGAGAATTATATGAAAGATTATGCAGGGACCATCTGGTGCTTTCTGAATATCCTTTTTCCTTAAAGCCAAGAAAGGATTATTTTCCTAAAAGAAATCGTATTGTAACAGGATTAGGGAAAAAGCTTGTTGTAGTGGAATCACAAAGAAAGGGAGGCTCTATGATCTCGGTAGGGTTTGCCCTTGAACAGGGAAAGGATGTACTCTGTGTACCACAGAAATTTGAAATCAATGATGGATGTAATTATCTTATATCTTTGGGTGCAAAGATCCTATTATCTCTAGATGAGCTCTATGAATAATGATTTTGTTTCTATTTTATAAGAATCAAATAGGTTTTAGATATTTATAGTTGACAAAAAAGAAAAAATGTGGAATTAATTTAAATTGTTGAAAAGGTGATGTATATGAAAAAGAAATTGGTGATCGTGGAATCGCCCGCTAAATCAAAAACAATTGAAAAATACTTAGGTTCAGATTATACTGTTACATCTTCAAAGGGACATATTCGTGATCTTTCTAAGTCAGGAAAAGGAAGACTTGGAATTGATCTTGAACATGAATATGAACCCCACTATGTGATTTCAAAAGAAAAGAAGGATACAGTAGCAGATCTAAAGAAGGCTTGTGCAAAAGCTGAATTTGTTTATCTTGCTACCGACCCTGACCGTGAAGGAGAAGCCATCAGCTGGCATTTAGCTGAAGTATTAAATTTGGATATCAATCAGGAAAATCGTATCGTCTTTAATGAAATTACCAAGAATGCAGTTGTAAATGCGTTAAATGAACCAAGAAAAATAGATATGAATTTAGTTCATTCACAGGAAACCAGAAGAGTATTGGACCGTATTATTGGGTTTAAATTATCAGGACTGCTGCAAAAGAAGATCAAATCAAAATCAGCAGGAAGAGTTCAATCTGTTGCTTTACGTTTAATCGTCGAAAGGGAAAGAGAAATTCAAAGCTTTATTCCTGATGAATATTGGACCATTACGGCTGATCTTCATCATAACAATTTAGATTTCCAGGCTGAATTAACTAAATACAAGAAAAAGAAAATTGAAATTAAAAACGAAGATGAAGCCAATCGTATCTATAATGAACTTAGCAAAGAGCTGATCGTTAAAGATATTAAAAAGGTTAATAAGAAAAGAGAACCACGTTTAGTCTTTACTACTTCCTCTTTACAGCAGGAAGCTTCTACAAAGCTTGGCTTTTCAGCTAAGAAAACTATGCAGATCGCTCAAAAGCTATATGAAGGGGTAGATATTGGAAATGAAACTGTAGGGTTAATTACTTATATGCGTACTGACTCCACTCGTTTATCAGATGTTTTTACCAATAGTGCTTTTAGCTATATTGAGGAAACCTATGGAAAAAACTATAAAGGAAAAATCAAAAGAGCTAAGGCTTCTGCTAATGTACAGGATGCTCATGAAGGGATCAGACCAACAGATGTCAATCGTTATCCTGATTTAATTGCATCGCATTTAAAAAAGGATGAATATAAATTATATAAGCTGATCTATGCCAGAGCTGTAGCAAGTCTAATGGCTCCTGCCATCTTTGATTCTACAACTGTATTATTTGATGACAATGATTATGAATTTAAAAGCAATGGATCTGTAATTCAGTTTGATGGATATTTAAAGCTGTATGGAGAATATGAATCAACAGAAAATGAATATCTTCCAGTTTTAAATGCAGGTGAAATGGTAACAGCTAAACAGATCAAAAAGGAACAGCATTTTACTAAACCACCAGCCAGATATACTGAAGCTAAGCTGATCAAAACTATGGAAGAATTAGGAATAGGAAGACCTAGTACGTATGCAACGATCATTGATACTATTCTTTCTAGAGAATATGTTTATTTAGAAAAGAAGGCTTTTGTGCCTACTGATTCAGGCTTTTTAACTAGTGATTCTTTAACAGCCTATTTTGATTCTATAATCAATGTTAAATATACTGCTCATATGGAAGAACAGCTAGATCAGATCGCTGAAGGAAATAATACATATTTAAATGCGATTACAGGATTTGAAGAACGCTTTGAACCTTTATTAGCAAAGGCAGAAAATGAAATGACTAAGATCGAAGCTGAAAAAACTGGTGAAAAATGTCCTCAGTGTGGCAGTGATCTGGTTATTCGTAAAGGAAAATATGGAAAGTTTGTAGCCTGTTCAAATTATCCAGAATGTAAATATGTTCAAAAGCCTGAGGTGGTTTTAGAAGAAACAGGTGAACTTTGTCCACAGTGTGGAAGTAAAATGGTTTATCGTAATGGTAGATATGGTAAATTTGAGGCTTGTTCAAATTACCCAGAATGTAAGTATATTAAGCAGCCTGAGGTAACCAAAAAAATTACTATAGATGAAAGTATTACTGAAAAATGTCCAAAATGCGGTGGAGCAATCGTGGCTAGAAAAGGTAGATTTGGAACCTTCTATGCCTGTTCAAATTATCCAGAATGCAAGACGATCATTAAAAAGAAAAAAGGGTAGATCACTATCCTTTTTTGAAAGGAGAAAAAATGGAAACTGTAAATGTAATTGGAGCTGGATTAGCTGGTGTTGAAGCATGTAATCAGCTGATCAGACACGGCTATCATGTAAGACTTTATGAAATGAGACCTCAAAAAAGATCAGATGCACATAAAACTGATTATTTTTGTGAACTGGTTTGTTCAAATTCATTACGTGCTGATGGTTTGGCAAATGCAGTGGGGGTTTTAAAGGAAGAAATGACTAGACTGGGAAGTTTAATTATTCCTATGGCAAGAAAACATGCTGTTCCTGCTGGTGGTTCTTTAGCGGTAGATCGTGAAGGATTCGCCAAGGAAATTACTGAATATATTGAAAATCATCCTATGATCGAGGTGATTCATGAAGAGGTTACAGATATTCCTGAAGGACCAACGATCATCTGTACGGGTCCTTTAACTAGTAATGCTTTATCAATGAGTATTGCCAAGCTTTTAGGAGAAGAGCATTTCTATTTTTTTGATGCAGCTGCTCCTATTGTTACTAAGGAAAGTATTGATTTTTCTAAAGCTTATTATAAATCAAGATATGATAAAGGAGAAGCAGAATATATCAACTGTCCTATGAATGAAGATGAATTTAATGCCTTTTATGATGCCTTGATCAAGGCAGAGGTAGTTAAGCCTAAGGATTTTGAAGAGAAATTTTTTGAAGGATGTATGCCTTTTGAAGTAATGGCTAAAAGAGGAAAACAGACATTATTATTTGGACCAATGAAACCAGTAGGACTAGAAAGACCTGATGGAAGTAGACCCTATGCAGTAGTTCAGTTAAGACAGGATAATGTCCAGGCTTCCTTATACAATATCGTTGGTTTCCAGACTCATTTAACCTGGCCTGAACAGAAACGTATTCTACAGATGATCCCAGGACTTGAAAACTGTTCTATCGTTCGTTATGGAGTAATGCATCGAAATAGCTATATCTGTTCACCTAAATATTTAAATGAAGGATATCAGTTTAAAAATAGAAAAGATCTATTCTTTGCTGGTCAGCTGACAGGTGTAGAAGGATATGTTGAATCTGCCAGTGCAGGGATCGTAGCTGGGATCAATATGTGCCGATATCTTGAAGGAAAGGAAATCTATTCTTTTTCTCGTAATACTGTTATTGGTTCTTTAGCTTATTATATGTCTCATAGCTCTCAAACTGATTTCCAGCCTATGAAGGCTAATTTTGGGATCCTTCCAGATCTGATTCCTCAGGTTAAAAAGAAAGAAAAGAAAGCTGCTTATGCCACTAGAGCAATCGCAACGATTGATGAGGATATTGTAAAGATCAATGAATAACGCTGTAGAATTGTATCTCGATTATTTATCGAATCAGAAAATGTATTCTACTCATACCATTGATTCTTATGCTAGAGAATTAAGTGTGTATGAACAGTTTTTAAAGGAAAATGAGATCAAAAAATATAATGATGTCACTTATCCTATGATAAGAAGATATTTAATCAGTTTAAGAAAAAAACAATTGGCACATAGCAGTGTAAGACATCATTTAAGTGTTTTAAGATCGTTTTATAAATATCTTATTTCAATTAATGAAGCTGATCATAATCCTTTTGATCTGATCTCTCAGCCAAAAATTGAAAAGAGATTACCTGAATTCCTTTATCTGGATGAATTCAATGAACTAGTAGAAAGTATTGATCAGACGACTTCTCTAGGCGTAAGAAATGCCATGATCCTGGAGCTTTTATATGCTACCGGGATCCGATGTGAAGAAGCTACAACGATACAGCTGAATGATATCGATTATGATCGCAATGAGATCCTGATCCATGGGAAAGGAAATAAGAGTCGCTATGTTCCTTTTAACGATATTGCAAAGGCTTATCTATTAGAATATATAGAAATAAGTAGAGTAGAGCTGATGGGAGATAAGAAACATAATTATTTATTTGTCAATAGATTAGGAGATCCCATTACTACAAGAGGAGTAGCTGATATTATAGAAAGAGTATCCAAGAAAAGCACGTTGAATAAGCATGTACATCCTCATATGCTTCGTCATACCTTTGCAACCCATATGTTAGAAAATGGAGCAAGCTTAAGAGTAGTGCAGGAAATATTGGGGCATAATTCACTTTCTAGTACACAGGTTTATACTCATGTAACGATGGATCATCTAAAAAATAAAATCAATGACTCCCATCCATCCTCATCAAGAAAAATTTCTGATGATATGTTCAAAAAAGAATAAAAAAGTATTGCATTCTAGCATAATTAATGATATTATTCTAGGGTATGGAAATACGCACACTGTGGATTCATTATTCTGGTGCCTTGTGAGATTAGTGGAAAATCGTAGGTGAATAATGTTGGAAGCAGTGGAGGAAAAAAACAAAAGAAGGAGGAAGTTACAATGTCTGTAATTTCAATGAAAAAATTATTAGAAGTTGGTGTTCACTTCGGACATCAAACAAAGAGATGGAATCCTAAAATGGCTCCATATATCTTTACATCAAGAAACGGGATCTACATTATTGATTTACAAAAATCTTCTAAGAAATTAGATGATGCTTATAAAGCAATGAATGAAATCGCTGCTAAAGGTGGAAAGGTTTTATTTGTAGGAACTAAAAAACAAGCTCAAGAAGCTGTACAAGAAGAAGCTATCCGTTCTGAATCTTACTATGTAAATTCTAGATGGTTAGGTGGTACTTTAACTAACTTCAGAACTATCCAAAAGAGAATTAAGAGATTAGTTGAATTAGAAGAAATGGAAAAAGATGGTACATTCGATGTATTACCTAAGAAAGAAGTTATCTTATTAAAGAAAGAAGCTGCTAAATTACAAAAGAACTTAGGTGGTATCAAAGAAATGAAGAAATTACCTAACGCTATCTTCGTTGTTGATCCAAAGCAAGAACATAACGCAGTTGCTGAAGCTCATAAATTAGGTATCCCAGTATTCGGTATTGTTGATACTAACTGTGACCCAGATGATTGTGATTATGTAATCCCAGCTAATGATGATGCAATCAGAGCTGTTAAATTAATCGTTGCTGCAATGGCTGATGCTATCTGTGAAGCAAAGGGTGAACCTTTAACTGTTGCTTATGTTAAAGATGAAGATGATAAAGAAGTAACTATGACTGATGCTGTAAACAGTGTTGAAAATCAAGAAAGACGTAAACCTCGTTATAGAGATGATCAACGTCCAAGACGTCCTAGAAACGATAACAGAAACTACAACAGAAAACCTGCTGCTGAAAAACCAGCTGCAGAAAAACCTGCTGAATAATTCGTTATAGAGTATCAAAATTAAGCTTTAAAGGGAGATGTAAATTTCCCTTTTTATAAGAAATATAGGGAGGAATAGTAAAATGGCAATTAGTGCAAAACAAGTAAAAGAATTACGTGAAAAAACTGGTGCTGGAATGTTAGATTGTAAAAAAGCTCTTGAAGCTTGTGATGGTGATCAAGAAAAAGCATTCGACTGGTTAAGAGAAAAAGGTATTGCTAAAGCTGCTAAGAAAGCAAGCCGTATCGCTGCTGAAGGTTTATCAACATATGTAATCGAAGGAAACAAATGTGCAGTTGTAGAAGTTAACTCAGAAACTGACTTCGTTGCAAAGAATGATGAATTCAAACAATTAGTTAATTTCTGTGCTGAATTATGTGTTAAAAATGATCCTGCTGATTTAACTGCAGCATTAGCTTTAGAAGCTGAAGAAGGTAAAACTTTAGAAACTTATATCGCTGAAAAGACAGGAAAAATCGGTGAAAAATTATCATTCAGAAGATTTGTTGTATTAACAAAAGAAGATTCTGATGTATTTGGTGCTTACAGCCATGGTGGAAAGATCACTTCTGTAGTAGTTATTGCTAATTCAGAAGATGAAAAAGCTAAAAACGTTGCAATGCAATTAGCTTCTATGAAACCAAACTACATGGATAAAGATTCAGTTCCTGCTGAAGATTTAAAACGTGAAATGGATGTTCAAATCAATATCATGAAAGAAGATCCAAAGATGGCTACTAAACCACAAAACATCTTAGAAAAGATCGTTGCAGGTAAGATGGGTAAATTCTATAAAGAAAACTGCTTAACTGAACAAGCATTCATTATGGATGATAGCATGTCTGTTCAACAATACTTAGGAAAAGGAAAGGTTAAAGAAATCGTTCGTTTCGAAGTTGGAGAAGGTATGCAAAAACGTGAAGAAAACTTCGCTGAAGAAGTTGCTAAACAAATGGCTTAATTCTTTACAAAACAATAAATTATATTTCCATATAAAAGTAATTGTCCTTAGGATGATTACTTTTCTTTTTATATTTGTATTTTGCTATTTGAATTGAAAAATACTTAAAGATATGCTACTATATAAGAAGAATGTGAGGTAATTTTTATGGGATATAAAAGAGTACTTTTAAAATTAAGTGGAGAAGCCTTAGCTGGTAAAGCAGGTAAAGGTTTAGATCCTGAAACAATTGATAAAGTAGCTGATGAAATTATTGAAGCATATAAAACAGGAGTTGAAATTGCCATTGTATGTGGTGGTGGAAATATCTGGCGTGGTGTAACTGGTGAACAGTTAGGGATGGAACGTGGCCAGGCTGATTATATGGGTATGTTAGCTACAGTTATGAATGGTTTAGCTGTCCAGGCTGCACTAGAAAAGAAAGGTGTAGATACACGCTTAATGTCTGCAATTGAAATGCAGGAGGTCTGTGAACCCTATATTCGCAGACGTGCTATGAGACATCTGGAAAAGGGAAGAATCATTATTTTTGGAGCTGGTTTAGGTCATCCTTATTTTAGTACAGATACAACTGCTGCTTTAAGAGCAATCGAAGTAAAATGTGACGTTATTTTAGCTGCCAAAAATGGTGTTGATGGTGTATATACTGCAGATCCTAAGCTTGATCCTACTGCAACTAAATATGATCATATTTCTTATGATGAAGTATTAGCAAAACAATTAAAGGTAATGGATCAGACTGCAATTACTTTATGCCGTGATAATAAAGTTGATTTAATTGTATTTAATATGAATGAACCAGGTAATATTGCTAAGGCAGTAGCTGGTAAGATCGAAGGAACTGTAATAGGAGGATAATATTATGATTAATTTAATTATTGAAGAAATGGAAGAAAAGATGGAAAAATCCATCGAATCATACAAGGAAAATTTAAAAACTGTAAGAACTGGTAGAGCTAACCCTCAAATGTTAGATAGAGTAAGAGTTGATTACTATGGTGAACCTACACCATTAAATCAGATTGCTTCTATTCAGGTATTAGAAGGTAGACAATTAGTAATCAAACCTTATGATAAATCTGCAATGAAGGCTATGGAAAGAGGAATTCTTGAAGCTGATCTAGGTATCAACCCACAAAATGATGGTACTGTTATTCGTTTAAATGTACCACCTCTAACTCAGGATCGTCGTAAAGAATATGCTAAGCAGGCAAAGAAATATGCTGAACAGGCAAAGGTTGCTATCAGAAATATTCGTCGTAGTGCAATTGATGATATTAAAGATCTTGATGATTATTCTGAAGATGAAATCAAGCGTGCACAGGAAAAGGTTCAGAAGAAAACTGATTCTTTTGTAAAGAAGATCGATGAAATCGAAGCAGCAAAGGAAAAAGACATCTTAACAGTATAAAATGTAAATTAGAATGTTCCAATGGGACATTCTTTTTTTCTTTTTGAAAATTAGGCGTTTATATTTAATTTTTTAAATCAACTATGCTATAATGTCTAGGTGAGGTGTATAAATAATGGATATTACATATGAAGATATTGTTTTAAAGAAAGAATTATTACCTGAACATATTGCTTTTATTATGGATGGAAATGGCAGATGGGCTAAAAAAAGAGGAATGCCTAGAACCTATGGACATCATGAAGGAACTAAGAATATTCGTACTTTAGCTCTGGAAGCTAATCGAATTGGAATTAAAGCAATGACAGTTTATGCTTTTTCTACTGAAAATTTTAAAAGACCAGAAGAGGAAGTAAAGTTCATTTTTAAGCTGCCAAAGGAATTCTTTAGTATCTATATTAAGGAGTTAAAAGAAAACAATGTACAGATCCAATGTATTGGGAATTTACAGCTCTGTCCCGAAGAAACTCGATCTGTAATTTTGGATGCCATAGAACAGACTAAGGATAATACTGGGTTAATTTTGTGTTTCGCTTTTATTTATGGCTCACAGGATGAAATTACTCAGGCTGTAAAAGAAATTGCTGAGGACGTTAAAAGCGGTGATTTAGATATTGAAGATATCGATGAAAATCTGATCAGTTCATATTTAATGACAGCAAGTATGCCAGACGTAGATTTTATGATTCGTACAAGTGGTGAATGTCGTTTATCAAATTTCTTATTATGGCAGCTAGCCTATGCTGAGTTATATTTTACAGATACCTATTGGCCTGATTTTGGGGTTAAAGAATTATATAACGCTTTAGATATCTATCAGAAGCGTGATCGTAGATATGGAGGACTTAAATAGATGAAACAGAGAATTATTACAGCCATTGTGCTGATTATTATTGTATTGCCTTGTGTATATCTAGGTGGTCAAATAATCTATAATTTTGCTGGACTTGCCAGTGTACTTGGTTTATATGAAATTATGAAGCTTACTAATCGTAAACCATTAAATTATATAATGGATGTGATTGTCTATGCTTTAGGAATTTATCTTGTCGTAGTGGAAAAGAATATGTTCTTTTCTAGTGCTTACTTTGCTTTATTAATGGTTGTTTTATTTGCTTTAGCTATATTTATAGAGGATATCAAATTTGATGATATTATGCTAGTTGGTGCCTTTGCATATTTCTGTATATGTGGGTTACATTCATTATATTATCTAAGAGCTAATATTGGGGTTGCTCCTTTACTGTTTATTGCTTTAGCTACCTATGGTAGTGATACAGGAGCTTATTTTACAGGAGTAGCAATTGGAAAACATAAGCTGATCCCTAGATTATCTCCTAAAAAGACTATTGAAGGAAGTATTGGTGGAATCGTTACGGGAACTATTTTAGCAACTATATATGCTAATTTCTTCCCTGTTGCTACTTTAACTTTAACAACTAGTGCAATTGTTGCTTTTGTTTTAACAATTACTGCACAGATTGGGGATCTAACCTTCTCTTATTTAAAAAGAACAAAGGGTATTAAGGATTATAGTAATTTATTACCAGGTCATGGTGGAGTATT